>ERZ869936.23-NODE-23-length-318944-cov-16.043109_pt1:0-225000 | contig 318944 bp, 253 predicted proteins | sample MGYA00520876_ERZ869936 | MGnify/ENA primary metagenome ERZ869936 (study PRJEB32218, sample SAMN09650985) | biofilter metagenome | isolation source: enrty point of leading RO module | place: Saudi Arabia: Thuwal, RO plant located on Red Sea | collected...
GTGCGCGAGGCGTGCCGCGCCGCCCGTGTCGACAGTGTCGGCAGCGTCGAACGGGCGGCGGCGCTGCTCGCAGGCTTCGAGGCTGCTAGGCCGACGCCCACGGGGACCACGGGAGCCACGGCGCCCGGCGCGCCTGGAATCGCTGCGCTCCGCGACGCCCTCGCCAACGCTCCGGTGACGACGGCCGCCAGGCTGCGCGCCGAGGCCGAGCTCGCCGCCTGCCGCGGCGATGCCGAGGCCGCCCGCGAGCGCATGCTCGAGGCGCAGGAGCTGGGTTGGCATCTGCGTCGCTACGCCGCGGTGGCCCGGCTCGAGCAGCCGGGGCCGCGCCGCGCCGCCGCCCTGGTGCGCCTGCTCGACGCCTCGCCCCAGCTGGTGGCGACGAGCGACGAGTGGCTGATCGAGCCCGGCATGCTGAGCGCCGCCTGGCACGAGCTGCTCGGCGAGGTCGGGGCGCAGGACGAGATCGAGGGCCGGCTCACCGACTCGCGCCGCTTCTTCCTCGAGCGGCTCTCGGACGCCGGCTCGCCCTCCGCCGCGCGCCGGCGCTAGCCGCCCGCGGTCGTGTCGACCGGTCCCCAGCCGCAGCCTCGGGTCCAGTCGGCCCAGGACGCTCAGAGCTCAGGGGCTCAGGGGCTCAGGGGCTCAGGGGCTCAGGGCGCCGACCGTCCAACAGGGAGTCTGCCGAAAGAAGGGTCCCTCCACCCCGCGCCCGCGCTGACCGCGGGCAGCGGTCGTCGGTCCCGGGGCCTGGAAGGGCTTCGGATGACCAAGACTCACAGGGGGCTCAGTGGATCCAGGGCGGACGCCTGCGCAGAGCTCCGCACGACGAACAGCATCTCTCGCCGGGTCCGGGCTCGCGCGGCCCGCCACGGTCGACGCGGTCCGCGACCGGTCCTGCTTCGAGTGGCGTGCGGCAGCGCGGCCCAGGCCGGCGCCACCTCGCTCTCACCCGTTCACCCGCACACCCGTTCACCCGTTGCAGGTCTGCGGGATCTCCTGCGCCAGCCAGCGGTCGATCGACTTGCGCCAGCGCTTCTGCGCCCGTCGCTTCTGGGCGTGGTCGGTCTCGCCGTCGTAGCGCTGCTGCAGCAGGCGGAAGTGGCGGCCGAGCGTCTCGTGCTTGCGGGTCAGCGCCTCGTAGAGCCGCTCCTGCGCCTGCTCGGCGGTGCGGCCGTAGGTCTCGAGCTGGCCGACCTCGTGGCGCAGCCGGCGGGCGCAGAGCTCGGCGAGGTCGAAGTGGCCCTGCTCGTGCTCGAGCGTCTCGAGATCCTCGTGGCCCGGCACCACCCCCGAGGAGCGCTTGTCCATCAGCGAGTAGACCCGGAAGGTGGCGGCCCTGGCGCGCCAGCGGTCGCGCCGGTCGACCGCCTGCTCGCCCTGCGCCAACGGCTCGGCGACGATCTCGACCTGGTCGATGTGCACCGCCGAGAGCAGCCACGCCGACACCCAGCTCTCCGGGCTCTCGGGGTCGACCGCGTCCGGCGTCCCGCCGCGGCCGCGCGAGGAGCGGCTGGCGCCGGCGTCGAGGAAGTCGCCCCAGGTGACCTGGCGGTAGCTGGTGTGGCGGTCGTCGTCGATCTCGGGCGACGGCAGCGCGCCGCCCGATTCGAGCTGCGCTCCGGCAGCGGCGGCCACGAGCGCCGAGAACGCCAGCAGGGCGAGGGATAGCGGCGCGCGCCGCGGCACCTCAGGCCCTCCCGGTAGCCGCAGCGGCCACGGCTGCGCCAACCGCGCCGCGGCGCGTCGGGATCGGAGGCGGCTCGGCACGGTCATCGACCGGAGCAACCCCCCGACATCGCGGCCTCATTCCGCCGCAGTGCCGCTCGTCCGAGCGAGTGCCTGCGGGCCTAGGGCCCGGCGGCGGCGAGGCGCTGGTAGTCTCCTCTTCCTCTCTCGCACGCAGCGACCGCCTCTCCTATTCCGCTCCTCGTCCCCGTGCCGGCAGACCGTGCCGACGCGGACGCCGCCCCCGACGCAGCCGCTCCAGGTGCTGCGCCGCGAGGTGGAAGGCCCCGCAGCTGCGCCCTTCTTCGATGACCGAACGACATCCAGAGCTGCACCCGAGGCTCCTCCAGGCACTCCTCCCGAAGCTCCACCGCGAGCCCCGCCCGGCCGACGTCTGCCACGCCGGCGCGTTCTCCCGTCCCGCCGCTCCTCCGCACCCGGCGCCGCGACCGTGGTGAAGGGCGCCGCATCCCCGGCGGGCTCCGCGCCGAAGGCGGAGCCCGGCGCGCCTGCCGGGGCCACGGCGCCCAGCGCCCCCACCGCTCGCGACGCGGCGCCCAAGCTGCTCGAAGTGAGCTCGCTCGAGCTGCGCTTCGGCGGCGTCAAGGCGCTCGACGACGTCTCGCTCGATGTGCGGCGCGGCGAGATCTTCGCCGTCATCGGGCCCAACGGCGCCGGCAAGACCTCGCTGCTCAACTCGATCAGCGGCCTCTACCGGCCGCAGAGCGGCGAGGTGGTGCTGCACACCGAAGAGGGTCCGCGCCGCCTCAGCGGCCTGGCGCCGCACGCCATCGCCCGCCTCGGCGTGGCGCGCTCGTTCCAGAACATCGAGCTCTTCCGCCACATGACGGTGCTCGACAACCTGATGCTCGGCCGCCACGTGCACATAAAGGGTGGCGTGGTGCGCTGCGGGATCTACTGGGGCGCGCAGCGGCGCGAGGAGATCCGCCACCGCCGGGTGGTGGAAGAGGTGATCGACTTCCTCGAGATCCAGGCGCTGCGCGAGCGCACCGTCGGCACCCTCGCCTACGGGCTGCAGAAGCGCGTCGAGCTCGCCCGCGCCCTGGCCCTCGAGCCCGAGCTGCTGCTGCTCGACGAGCCGATGGCCGGCATGAACGTCGAGGAGAAGGAGGACATCGCGCGCTTCGTGCTCGACATCAACCAGGAGCGCGGCACCACCGTGGTGCTGATCGAGCACGACATGGGCGTGGTGATGGATCTCTCCGACCAGATCGCGGTGCTCGACTTCGGCCGCAACCTCGGCACCGGCACTCCGGAGCAGATCCGCCGCGACCCGGCGGTGATCCGCGCCTACCTCGGTGAGGCGGGTGAGGCGCTGATCGCTGGCGAAAGCAGTGGCGACGCGGGCGCGGGAGGAGGAACGGCCGAGGGCGTCGCCGCAACGGCGAACGCGGGCGCCGCGCAGGGCGAGAGCGCGTCGGCGTCGACGGGACGCGGGAGCGACTCGGCCAACCGCGGCAGCTCCGACGACTCCGGCTCCGGATCGGGATCGGGCCCCGGTTCCGGCTCCGGCAGTTCGAGCACTCCAGGCAACACCGACGACTCCAGAGCCCCAAAGCCGTGACCCCGCCGGTCTCCGAGTCGACCCTGCCGGGCCTGCTGCAGCGCAACGCCGAGCAGATCGCGGACCTGCCGGCGCTGCGCGAGAAGGAGTTCGGCATCTGGCAGACCTTCTCGTGGCAGCAGGCGCGCGACCGAGTGCGCGACTTCGCCTTAGGCCTCGAGCAGCTCGGCCTGCGCCGCGGTCAGGCGATCGCCATCCTCGGCGACAACCGTCCCGAGTGGGTGATCGCCGAGCTCGCGGCGCAGTCGCTCGGCGGCGTCGCCATGGGCCTCTACCAGGATTCGGCGGCGCTCGAGATCGCCCACCTGGTGGAGTTCGCCGAGTGCGAGATCGTGGTCGCCGAGGACCAGGAGCAGGTCGACAAGCTGCTCGAGGCGATCGAGGTCTCGGAGGACTCGGAAAACGGGGAGGAAGCCGGCGGCGAGAACGGCGGCGCCTCCCCGGCGCCGCCCGACCCCTTCGCCAAGGTGCGCTGGATCATCACCTTCGATCCCCGCGGCCTGCGCGACTACGACGACCCGCGCCTGCTGCGCTTCGAGCAGGTGGAGGAGCGCGGCCGGGCGCGAGGCGCCGAAGGGGCCGAGAGCTGGCGCGTGGCGGTGGCGGCCACCCAGCCCGACGACGTCGCGCTCTTCGCCACCACCTCCGGCACCACCGGCCGGCCCAAGCTGGCGATGCTCTCGCACCGCAACCTGCTCACCATGGCCGAGAGCTTCCACCAGATCGACCCGATGCGGCGCGACGCCGCCTACCTCTCGTTCCTGCCGCTGGCGTGGATCGGCGAGCAGATGATCGGCGTCGCCTGCGGCCTGGCGGTGGGCTTCGCGATGAGCTTCCCCGAGGAGCCCGAGACGGTGCAGCTCAACCTGCGCGAGATCGGCCCCCACATGATGTTCTCGCCGCCGCGCATCTGGGAGAACCTGCAGTCCGAGGTGCAGGTGAAGATCGAAGACACGTCGCGCCTCAAGCGCTGGGTCTACGAGCGCGCCCTGCGCGCCGGCTACGCCCGCGCCGACGGCGAGCGCGAGGGCGCCTCGCGCGGCGCCGCGCAGCGCCTGCGCGACCTGCTCGCCGAGTGGAGCTGCCACGTGTGGCTGCGCGATCACCTCGGCCTGCGCCGAGTCGAGCGCGCCTACACCGGCGGCGCCGCCCTCGGCCCCGACGTCTTCCGCTTCTTCCACGCCATCGGCGTCAACCTGAAGCAGATCTACGGCCAGACCGAGGTCTCCGGCATCTCGGTGGCGCACCGCGACGACGACATCCGCTACCACACCGTCGGCGTGCCGGTGCCCGGCGTCGAGCTGAAGCTCGCCGACGACGGCGAGATCCTCGCCCGCGGCCCGGCCGTCTTCCAGGGCTACTTCAAGAACCCCGAGGCCACCGCCGAGACCCTACAGGGCGGCTGGCTGCACTCGGGCGACGCCGGGATGATGGAGGGTGAGCACCTGGTGGTCATCGACCGCAAGAAGGACGTGATGACGCTCGGCGACGGCACCCGCTTCTCGCCGCAGTTCATCGAGAACAAGCTCAAGTTCTCGCCCTACGTGCGCGAGGCGGTGGTCTTCGGCGGCGGAAGTCTCGAGACCATCACCGCGATGATCACCATCGACTTCGCCAACACCGGCACCTGGGCCGAGCGCCGCCACCTCGCCTACACCACCTTCACCGACCTGTCGCAGAAGCCCGAGGTCTACGCCCTGGTGCGCGCCCACGTCGAGCGCATGAACCAGGACCTGCCCGTCTCCGCGCGGGTGCGCCGCTTCCTGCTGCTGCACAAAGAACTCGACGCCGACGACGAAGAGCTCACCCGCACCCGCAAGGTGCGCCGCGGCTTCGTCGCCGAGCGCTACCGAACCCTGGTCGACGGCCTCTACGGCAGCAGCGACCGCGTCGCCATCCGCAGCGCCATCACCTACCAGGACGGCTCCAGCGCCGAGATCGACACCGAGCTGAAGATCGAGACCTTGGACACCGGTGCGGGGGAGGCGGGTGTCGCGAGCGCGTCGGGTGGTGGCGCTGGGAGGGAGTCGGCATGAGCAGCGTGCTCTTCCCGGGTCCCCATGCACTGCGAACAGGTGGTGATGGATGGTGGGGTCGCTGGGGCCGGTGCGCCAACGAGATCGCCTCGCCGAGTGACAGCAGCGCGCGTCGTCTCGCGATGTCCCGCACCCAAGCGTCCGCGATCGGCGTCGCAACAGCTATCGACAGGAGCCCCTAGATGGACACTTTCCTCCAGCTCACCCTCTCCGGGCTCACCAACGGCATGGTCTACGCGCTGGTCGCCGTCGGCTTCGTGGTGATCTACAAGGCCAGCGACGTCATCAACTTCGCCCAGGGCGAGTTGCTCCTCTTCGGCGCCTACCTGTGCTTCGCCTTCGTCGGCCAGTTCGGTCTGCCGTGGTCGCTCGGCGTGCTGCTCACCATGCTCTCGGCGGCGGCGGTCGGGCTGGTGATCGAGCGCACCGTGCTGCGGCCGCTGATCGGCGAGCCGGTGATCTCGATGATCATGGTCACCATCGGCCTCTCCTCGGTGCTCAAGGCACTGGTCAACGGCATCTGGGGGCCGCGGCCGCGCGCCTTCCCCGCCTTCCTGCCCAGCGGCGAGGTGCAGATCGGCTCCGCCATCGTCGGCGCCGATCGCCTGCTCACCATCGTCGTCGCCGCGGTGCTGCTCGGTCTGCTGTCGCTCTTCTTCAAGACCACCCGCGAAGGCATCGCCATGCGCGCCATCGCCGACGACCAGCAGGCCGCCCTGTCGATGGGCATCCGCATCCCGCGCGTGCTCGCCATCGCCTGGGCCCTCGCCGCCGTCAGCGCCTCCATCGGCGGCATCTTGCTCGCCAACATCGTCGGCGTCGGCGGCGAGATCAGCATCGTCGGCCTCAAGGTCTTCCCCGTCGTCATCCTCGGCGGCCTCGACTCCATCCCCGGCGCCGTCGTCGGCGGCGCCATCATCGGCCTGCTCGAGGTCTACACCGGCGGCTACATCGGTCACGGCCTCAACCTCATCGTCCCCTACATCGTCCTCATCCTCGTGCTCATGGTCCGCCCCTACGGCCTGTTCGGCAAGGAGATCATCGAGCGTGTGTGATCTCCGGCGCGGCGCGCGCGGTTTGAACGACTGTCATCCCAAACTCGATTTGGGATCCATGCGTCGCGTGAAGCCGACCCGTCACCTTGCCGCCGCCACCGCCCCCCAAGTCCGTCATTCCCGCGAAAGCGGGAATCCACGCGCCCCCAAGTGCGGCCACCGCCCCGGTCCTCCGCACGAAGGCCCAGCACCGACCTCCCCCGCGACCTCTCCAACCACCCTGGAGCACGACCGAGGAGCCTCCATGACACGCGGCGTCTTTGCCGGGCGTGCGGCCGACTGGGCTCGGACGCCACCACCTTCAGGTGGTGGTCCTTCAGAAGCTCTGCCGACACCCCCGTCTTCAGACGGGGGAGTGCCCGCGCCACCCGGCCTCGGGCCACGCCACGCAGCAGGGGCACCCGAACAGCGCGACCGCGAGGCCTCGAAATGAGAAGCGGCGTCTTCTTCTCCGACTACCAGGGCGACATGCAGCTCCGCCGGCTGCCGCTCGAGAAACTCCGCCTCGGCCTCTTCCTCGCCGCCCTCTGCGTCTTCCCCTTCTTCGCCGACACCTACTGGCTCACCCTCGCCAACCAGATCGCCATCGCCACCATCGGCGCCCTCGGCCTCAACGTGCTGGTCGGCTACACCGGGCAGATCTCGCTCGGCCAGGGCGCCTTCATGGCGATCGGCGCCTACTCCTCGGGCATCTTCGCGGCGCGCTTCGACATCCCCTTCTTCCTGTCGATCCCCATCGCCTGCCTGATCACCGCCGCCATCGGCGTGTTCTTCGGCCTGCCGTCGCTGCGCCTCAAGGGCCTCTACCTGGCGATCGCCACCCTCGCCGCGCAGCAGATCGTCGAGTGGGTCATCACCCACTGGACGGGGCTCACCGGCGGCACCGAGGCGCTCGTCGTGCCCTCGCCGCGCCTCTTCGGCGTGCGCCTCAACCGCGACTTCAACTTCTACTGGATCTCGGTCGGCCTGGCGCTGCTCGTCGCCCTCTTCGTCGCCAACCTCTTCCGCTCACGCGTCGGCCGCGCGATGGTCGCCGTGCGCGATCAAGACATCGCCGCCTCCGCCCTCGGCGTCGACGTCTTCCGCACCAAACTCGTCGCCTTCGCCACCTCGTCCTTCCTCGTCGGCCTCTCCGGCGCGCTCATCGCCCACTACCGCGGCATCGTCACCTGGGAGCGCTTCACCCTCGAGACCTCCATCACCTACCTGGCGATGATCATCATCGGCGGCCTCGGCACCGTCAGCGGCTCCTTCTTCGGCGCCGCCTTCCTCACCCTGCTACCCGCCCTCATCACCACCGTCGGCCGCGACCTGCAGACCAGCGCCCCCGGAATCGCCGCGGTGCTGCCGTTCGTGCAGCAGGGGGTGTTCGGGCTGGTGGTGATCCTGTTCCTGGTGCTGGAGCCGGAGGGATTGGCGAAGTTGTGGCGGAATGTGAAGGACTATTTTCGGACGTGGCCGTTCTCGTATTGAGAGGCGCCGGGGGATCGCCGTGCTGGCGGGAGGAATGCTCGTGCTCGGTTCGGTTGTCGCGATTGCTTCCGCGGGTGAGCGTGATCGGATGCGGACCCCGAGGCGATTCGCGCATAGCTTCAGCGGGTGCACCCGGGACGATCTGCCGTTGGGATCGAATCTGCTCTGCGCTTCCTGAGCGAGGGGAGGGTCTCCGTCACGGTGCGCCTCGACACTCACACCGGCGCCTCTTCGCCAGACCCCAGCAAGCCAGACCGGAACAGGCCGCCTAACTAGAAGAGCTCCAGTTGGTTCTCGTGCGGGATCGGGAAGACTCCGACGATCACCCAAGGGTTCGGCGCAACAAAGTGAAATTGCTGAGTCGTCCCGAGGAAGAAGTGCAGATCGGTCCTGAGGAACTCGTCGAAGTACTTCTGTCTCACCTTTTTCAGAGCCCGCGCCTCGTCCCCCTCGCTGCTGCGAAGGCAGTTCCAGTACAGGGCGCCGGCCTGCCACTCAAGTACCTGCAGCTCGCTCTTCGTCCCCGCCGCATCTTCGAACCTGTACGAGAAGTTGTAAGGCAGCTTCGGTATTACCTTAAAAGTCTCTCTCCATGTGTTGTCGTCGTAGAGGTCGAGTTGATCGGTCAGGGCACGCATCTCCGCGAGCTTCTTGGGATCCCAGTCAGCTGCGTCTTCTTCCCAGATGAAGTCGCGAACTAAGCGGGGCTTGAAGACGGCCAGGGATGCCGTGTTGGACTTCGCGGCCGCGACCAGCTCGTCTAATCGGTCATAGACCCGAGCAGTTTCGAGCAAGATCCGACGTCGTTCTCGCCATCGAGCGCCGGTTCCAAGGTGATCCACCCGATGCAGCGCGTCTGGGTCTATCGGTCGATATGTCTCCGGTCTCGGGTCAGAGTCGTTCCGTCTCAGATCGCATTCGATCCAGTCATACAGGCGATACCGGTCTTGCTCGTCGAGGCGCCTGAAAGGAACAGGGTAGAGCCTGACCCAGGAACCGTCCGCACGTACGCCTGCGGTACAGACGGTTTCGCCGTACTTCCGGGAAAGCGTCGGGTACGTCTTGACCGTGACGAGAATCCGCTCCTTGGTCATTGGACCTCACAAGTGCGCCGTTACGATCTGTTTGTCTCGGGTGAGTTCGAGCGCTCCAGCAACGCAGTGCCTATGGCAATGCTCAGGCAGACGCTCGTAGCAGGTCAACGCCACTCTCTCGCCTTTAGCAATCCACCGCCGAATCGTGTCCAACGCCTCGCCTTGCTGTGGAAGACTTGAACGCTCATAGTCTCTGAAAAGCGCTTCGAGGTCAGCTGTCGTCTCAACCTGACGGCGCTTCTCCGATGAGATTCCTAGCTGCGGGAGATGCTCATAGCGGATTCCCAGACTCTCGGCGCTCCTCGCGAGAGTTCTCTTCGAGAAGCCGTACTTTCGGCTAATCGGATTCCGCCGCACGTCACACAGCAACGTGACGCCCGCTCGAAGAAGCTCGTTGAGATAGACCTCCAACGACCGCCCCTCATAGCCAATCGTGGCCAGCGCTTGGTCGCCCGTCCTTGGCTTGGCTGCGTTGATTCGACTGAGGACCGCGGCATCGCCCTTCAGCACTCGGTCCGCAATCTCGCTTCGAGTAGCATAGAAAGGTGCTCGCCGGTAGCTTTCGGCCACGAGAGCTTCACCACGAAGATCGCGGAACCTCGCCGCGAAGGAAGACGCGCTGAGGTCGTGGTTGTCTCCCACGACATCTCGCCCATCATCCGTAATGAGCCAGACTTTCTCTTCGTCGGCGAGAAAGCCGCGCTCGATCAACTTCCGGCGGTCCGAATAAGAGGTGAACGAGAACGCGCCGAAGCGATAAGGGACGAAATCATACAGACGCTGGCCCTCCGAATGCTCATGGCAGTACAGAAATAGCCACTTCTGAAAGTCCAAGTTCGCCGCTCGGCCACCGAACGCGTTAAGGAGTATCAGCAGCTCTCGCTGTCTGGCGCTCAATCTAGGCATGATTTGTTGTGCGGTGCGTAAGGCTGCGCAACCCTGTCATCTCTCCAATCCCATACCATGGCCCATTCATGGTAGGCGCGAGGCTCTCTGGCCGACAGAATCTGCCTTCGGCGCCGCCAGTCGCCACGATGATCCGGTCATGTCTCCGAAGACAGAGACCTGATTCCCCTCGCAATTCAAGCACCACGCCAAGCCGAGCCGAGGAAGCGCAGTGACAGAGTAAGGTGATTATAAGGGAGGGAGGGTGCCAGCGGCGCTGTCATGGACGGCGGGCCTAGCCACACGCCTTCAACAAGCGGACACTGGAGTTGGCGACCCGAGTCGACGTCAGCCGGCGAGGAGTTGGCCCCCTCATCATGCTGCCTCGGCCGCTCGTCGGCGCTCGAAGACAGCGGGGCTGATCAGGCTGAGCGCCGAGTGACGGCGCCGCTGGCCGTAGTAGACCTCGAGATTGACGAAGTCCTCGCGCTCGGAGTGCTCGCGGCCCTTGAAGACTCAGTGTCCATCTCGGTCGCCAGGGAGTCTAGGAGGCTCTCCGCCACCGCGTTGTCGTAGCAGTTGCCGGCGCGGCTCATGCTCTCCAACATCCTAACCTCCTCGGGGGGAAAGAAGATGCCAGTCGTCTAAGAGATTGATCGCGAGAATGCCACCGGGTACCGTGCGAAGAAGCTGGCCTGCTCCCCGTTGTGGTGCCAGTGTAAGTGAGAGTTCAGCCCATCATCGCAGTGTTCTCCGAGGGGGCGGGGGGAGCTTGCGACCGGAGCCCCCTCCGGTAGACCGCCGGCGACGTGCCATCGTGCGCCGAGTGGGGCCTGACGTCGTTGTAGTACCGTCGCCATATCTCGATCCGGCGCCGTGCATCGTCGAAGCTGGTAGATCAGTGCAGGTTGAGGCACTCGTCGCGAAACTTGCCGTTGAAGCTCTCCACGTAGCAGTTCTCGACGGATTTACCGGGTCGGATAAACCAGAGCGAAACGCCGTGCACGAAGGCCCACTGATCGAGTGCCTTGCTTGTGCACTCTGTCCCGTTGTCGAGGACGATCCGTTGCGGCACGCCGCGAAGGTTCGACGAGGCGCTCCAGGACTCGGGCGGTGCGCGCGCCGGTCAGCGAGACATCCACCTCGATGACCAGGCATTCGCGAGTTGCGTCGTCGACCACATTGAGGGTCCGGAAGACACGGCCAGAGGAGCGGAAGAGAAGGTGCCAGTCGTCTGAGAAGAAGCCCGAAGCCCAATCGGGCCCAACCGGCTCGGTCGAGCTCTTCGAACCTCTTCCCCGCACACGCCAGAGACCCGTAGACACACCTCAGCCCCGGACGGCATCACGCCGCTCCAGGGGATGACCAGCCTCTGCACTCGGTGGCTGGCGAACCTTCCTGCCGAGGACGACGAGCCGAATCAGCCCATCGCTCGGCAGGTGGGCCTGCTATCCCGGCCGCTCGAGCGCCAGGCGGAGATCGCCGGTGAGCCTCGGCAGGTGGCAGCCCTTGGGGAAGTGCTCGAGGGCGGCCAGGACTCCGCTGCGCAGGAGAGCCGAGGCGCTCATGTAGGCGCTGACGTACTCGCTAAAGCGCTCCTTGAACTCGAGCCATGCCTCACGAGTGGCGGCGTGGCACAGCGGCCTGGGGCTGCGCTTGGTCTTCCGCGGACGGGGCTTTGGATCCCGGCTCAGGATGCGCTTCTTCCAGTCGTCGGGCACCTGCTGGATCAGGTCGCCGTGGTCGTTGGCGATCTCGTGCAGCAGCCCGAGGACGGCGGCTCGGTACTCCTTGCTTGTTAGATGTTCCCAGCAGGGGATCGGTGAGAGCACAACGTCGAGCTTGCGGGTGAAGTCGATGCGCCGCGGTTGCTTCTTGCGAACCCGCCGGTTCTTCGCGCGCGGGTTGCTCTCGTAGCCCTGGGTGGCCTGGAAGAGGCCGGAGCGATCGATCCACTGGCCGCCGCGGATCCGCATCGCCCCCTTGATCAACTGCTTCACCGCATGGATCCCAGGCCAGTCCTGCGGGCGGCGGACGAGGCCCTCCTTCACGCCGTGAGCGAGCAGGTACTTCAATCGACCGGCCTGCGCCAGCACCTCGTCGGTGACGTTGACCATGCTGTAGCGGCCGCGGAAGATGCCGCCTTCCCACCCTTGGGCCTTGCCAACTTCCTTCGAGATGTTGCCGCCGACGAAGCGCTGGAAGCGCTCGAGCTGCTGCAGGCTGTCCGGCGTGATCAGAAGGTGGAGATGGTTGCTCATCACCACCAGGTAGTGGATCTTCATCCCGTAGAGCTGCTGCGCGAGGGCGACGACGCCGAGGATCAGCGCGTTGACGAGCTTGCTCGGCCGCAGCAGGAAGCGGGACTGGAAGCAGCGATGGGTGATGACGACGGGGCTACCCGGCTCGAGGTAGCGGGGCGCTCTGGGCATGTGGGGTCTCCGCGTTCGGCGCTGGCGGATGTCGCCAGGCGCTCGACTGGAGAACGGAGCCGCTACTGCACCCCTGACGCGCGGACCGTGCGGACCGTAGATCGAACCGGAGCACGGCGCCGATGAGGGTCAGTGCCAGTCTGGTGGCGCTTGGTGGCGCTTGGTGGTGACAGCACTCGGGGCGCTGACGGGTGGCCGCACCGGATCGCGTCTGTTGACTGCGAGTCCTGAAGCAGGCCTGCTCGACGCATTCCCCGGGAGACGCTCATGCTCGGTCGAAGGATGATCCCGCCCGCCATCTTGCCGATGCTCGCTGTCTGCTGCTTCGTCGCCACGGGTCCGGCCGGGGCGCAGGTCGGCGCACCGGATCCGTCCTTCGATGCGGACGGCCGCCGGGTGGACGACTTCGAAGCGACGGATTACGCCTGGAACCTGGCGTTCGAAGCCGATGGGAGCATCCTGGTCTTCGGGTACTCCGAGGACAGCGGGCCCAACAGTCGGCAGGGGAGGCTGAGCCGATACCTGCCCGACGGTTCGCTCGACGTCAGTTGGGTCTATCCCTTCAGCGGTTGTGGCAGCACCCCACGCGCTCTACTCGGAGGATTGGTGGAACCGAACGGCGACATCATCACGGTCGGCTACGACCAGAACGGTTGTGGGGGCGCGAATCGCAACTTTCGGTTGCTGCGCATCGATCCAGATTCCGGAGCCATCTTGCTCGCGTCGGAACTGCCGACCTTCTACGGCTTCGCCGATCATGCGTTTGGCGGCGTCGTACGGCAGACCGACGGCAAGCTGGTAGCGGCCGGTCACGCCTCGATCGACGGCAGCGACGGTGCGGCGACTCGAGACATTGCAATCGCCAGATTCCACTCAGATCTCACGCTGGACGACACCTTCGGCACCGACGGCGAGGTCACGGTGGATATCGCCGGCGACTACGACTTCAGCTACGCGACGAAGCTTCAGGACGACGGCAAGATCGTGGTGGCCGGCTTTACGAACGACGGCAGTCAGTTCGACTTCCTGCTCATCCGCCTCGATGTCGACGGCACGCTCGATCCGACCTTCGGCGGTGGCGACGGCATCGTCACGACCGACTTCGACGGGAAGGACGACTTTGCTCTCGATCTCGCGCTGCGCCCGGACGGGTCGATCCTGGTGGTCGGACATCGCGGGGCGCCCGACGGATCGACTCGCTTCGTGATCGTCGCCTATCAGACCGACGGACAGCTGGATGCGTCGTTCGGGACAGCCGGCGTCCAGGTCGTCGATTTCACCGGCCTGCCTGCCGCGGCATACGGGATCGCGGCACAGGGTGATGGGCGCTACGTCGTCGCAGGCATCACGGAGACCGGGGCCGGTGGGCGCGAGACCCGTGACTTCGCGATTGCTCGTATCGGCTCCGATGGCTCGCTGGATCCGACGTTCGACGGCGACGGGCGCCAGACCCTGGACCTCGGGCTCGGGATGGAGGACATCGCACGACGCGTCGCTCTGCAACCAACGAACGGCTACCCGGTGGTCGTCGGGTACACGGTGGAGGACCCGAACCTGGCGGTTCAGGATCTCGCGATCGCGCGGCTGATCAGCGACGGCCCGTGGTCGATCTTCAGCGACGGTTTCGAGTCTGGCGATACCACGGCTTGGTCGCAGTCGACGCCTTGATCCGGTCTTTCTGACCTGCGCCTCCCGCCGCCATTCAACCCCCGATTCGGGCCGCGTCGGCTCTTACCCGGCGGGCCCTTCTACTCCGCCACCAGACGCTCGAACCCACGGGGCCTTCGGCACCCCGGGGCCGAGTCGGTTGATTGTCGGAACTGACATGGAACGCGGCTCTCAGCCGGACCCTCGATTCTCGCGTTCGAGGGCGGCAGACTGACTTGGGCTAGCGGATGGCCGGAGTCGGCTCGAGCTCCTGCCAGGGGGAGACCGACGTGGCGCCTGCACGACGGAGCATCAAGAGCCCGATCGCGGCCACGATCAACTCGATCGCCATCGATCCGACCAGCATGCCCGACGGCACTCCATCCAGCACGATGGCGAGGAGCCGCGCGAGCCCGAACGATCCGTAGACGAGGACCGTGAGGGCAGTGGCAGGCGTCCTCAACGAGCGCCGCAAGGCGCCGAGGAGGATCAGGATCGAGCTGGCCGTCAGCAGGCCACCGGGGGCCCGAACCTCCGACAGCCAGCTGGGGTCGTTGGACAGCACGATTCCGTTGCTGGCGAAGAAGGAGTGAGGGAACAGCAGGATGGCGCCTCCGATACCCAGCAGCAAGGCGCCGGAGAGGAACAGGAAAATGGCGGTGGATCGGTTGTTCATGCGACGTCTCCTCCGGAGCTGGTGGTGGTCGGTTGTCGAGGCGGCGGTCGATGCCGAACGCAGTGTGCGCTGGCCGGCCGGACGAGGTCTTGACGGCCGACGCCATTGTGTTGGCGCAACGCGCCAACCGCGGAGAGTTCAGGGCTGAACGGGAGGGCTGAAAGTGCCAGTCACCTGAGAAGCTCCTGAGGAGCTGTCTGAAGAACTGGCACCTGAGGAGCTGGAAGGCACGCCGCCAGATTCTGTGACGCCGGAACCTTCTGCGAAGTGGGTGGCAACCCGTTGGCTTGGCACCCGTCAGCTGCAGTGCGGCTCGAGGTGTGTTTGCCGAGCATCTGGAGCTCGGACGCCAAGGGCCCCGCGATCCATGCCGCCGATCCGCTTCGGACATGGGATGCCTGGGGTCTTGCGGCTCATCCGTCAAAGAGACCGCATCTCGGATCAAGGGAAGGAGGTGGACGTGTCGACGCACCAGCCACAGATCCCGGCGACGCGGTCACCGCGTGGCCAGGAAACGATGAAGCCGATTCAGATCATCGCCCCGGCCATCCTGGGCGTCGCACTGCTCAGCTTCGGTGCCGGGCTTCTCCGGTGGACCATCGGCAGGAGCGGAGCCGTCGAGCGAACCCTCAGGGACATCGAAGCCTCCTGGGTCGAGGCTGTCCCGGAGCTCGGAATCCAGCCGTCGGACGATGCACGATTCCTCTTCCTCAGCGGGCAGGTGTCCGTATCGGAGCTCGTACGGGACGAGGTGACCGGCCTGGAGCTGCCGGCGCTCGTGGTGATGACCCGGCTCGAGCAGACCGTGTCCGTGACCGAGCGGGTGGGCGAGAAGATCATGCACGGGCGCGAATGGCAGTCAACCGTTCGACCCGGCCTGGAGGGGGCCACACTGCGGCCAGCGACGGTCCGGGTCGGACGGTTCGAGATCTCCGACGACCTCCTCGACGATCTCGGGTTTGGCGAACAGCTGGCCTGCACCGATCCCCGCATGCGCGCGCCCGTCTACGAGGGTCGCGCCTTCGCATGTGCCGAGGACGGCTATTTCCATGCTCCCGACGAGGTCGAAGACGGCAATCTGCGCTTCGGTCTGACGGGCATCCCCGCGACGCACCTGAGCCTCGTCGCTCTCCAGATCGATGGTGAGTTGACGCAGGTCACGGATGCGAGCGGTAACTACATCCGCCTGATCGAGCCCGAGGAGATGGACCTCGCGGGAATCCTGACGGCGGCCAGGAGGAGGGGGTCGTCCCAGGAGCGGCTGGGTTCCTACTTTGCCACCGCGCCCGCGCTCCTCGGTGTCGCCCTGCTGGTCTCTGCCTGGCGGAGGTACCGGATGCGGTAGGCCGTCCGCCGAGCTACCGGGAAGTGAGTCCGTGCCGGTCGTTTGGTGGCAAAACCGACCCAACGGATCGGGCAAGCAGCTGGGTCGCTCAGCCGACAGCCCGACGATCCGGCAGCGCCCTGACGCGACGGCAGGAAGCGGCTGGTAGAAGGTCCCAAGGACCCAGCGGCTCACGCTCGCCCGGGCGAAGGCCCACGCAACGATCCCCCTCTGGAGAACACCCTTGAGATCCCCGACACCACCACTCTGCATGCTGGCCTTGGTTCTGTCGACGCTCCACACCTCCCGGCTGAGAAGGACCCAACCATTTCGGGGGAAGGACACTCGTCGGAGGCGCCCGATCGCCGCCCGATCGCCTCCTTCGCGCGCTCGCGAGGCTTCCCGGTCGCAGATCGAGCTCTCGAGTCGGCTTCAACCCCTCAAGCCGAGCCCGCGAAGCCTTCGTCGGGCGGCGATTCTCCGCTTCCAGACGCGCGAATCCCGCGACGCCATGGGCGCCCGGGGATCGGAGCGGTGGATTGTGGGAGCTGAGCGGAAACTCGACGCTCAGCCAGGCGCTCGCGCCCTCGCCCTCGGAAGCGGCAGGCTGACGGGCAACCTCGACGGGAAGCAGCCTTCGGGGAACGCGACATCGCGGTGCCCCTGCCTGAGCAGGGCTGCGGCGCGGAGGTAGGCGTCGAGGAAGGCCTTGTACGCCCGCTTGAGGACCTTGAAGGATTCGCGGGTGGCGTGAAACCAGGGCCGGGGTGATCGCTTCGTCTTCTTCGGGCGCTGGTGGGGGTGCACCCTCAGCACTCCCTGCACTCCGAGCGGCCGCGTGCGCTCGGCCTGGTGCCGCTCCCGAGTCTGCTTCTCGACTCCTGCGACGAGGCGCTGCATGAGGTCGCGGTACTCCGCGTCGCTCAAGTGATCGAACGCGGGGAGCTTGGCGAGGTGCACGGTGTTGCTGGTCGTCACATCGGCGGTCTCGAGCTCGGGCTCGCCGGAGCGGCGTCGCTCGTATAGCTCGGTGCGGTCGATCCAGGCGCCCTGGACGGTCTGGTCTCCGTCGACGAGGCCTTGGTGCGAGCAGGCGCCCGGCCACTCGAGCGGTGAGCCGACCAGGTTGTTGTCGCACCCCTGCGCGACGATGTAGCGCAGACGCTCGAGCTGTACCCGTGGCTCGGGGCTGACGATGAAGGAGTCGTAGCGCCTCGACCACACCTGATCGCGCCAGTCGTGCGTCCTGTTGACCTCCTTCGCCGCGGTGCTCTGGAAGACGTTCATGAAGTGCGACAGCGTCGGCGCGTCGGGCGCGGTCAGCAGGAGATGGTAGTGATTTGACTGGAAGTCGTAGGCGCACGCCTTCACCGCCGGAGCGGCCTCCTGCGCCCGCGCGAGGCAGCCGACGAGCAGGGAGTCGAGCTCGGGCCCCGGTCGCAGAAGCATGCGGCTCTGCACGGTGCGGCAGGTGACGTGGTAGAGCACCGGCCTGGGCGACACGCCTTCGGCGTGCTCGCGATCACGCAGCGCGGCGCGTCGCTCGCTCTTGGCAGGGTCGGCGAGCGGAGACGGGCCGCCGGCGGCGGCTTCAGCATCGGCAAGACCCTCGAGAGCACCGCCCTCGCCGAGCAGATCGCTCAGCTCGGGCTGGAATGCCCAGGCCAGGGCCTCGAGCTCCTCGAGGACCTCCGGGGTCGGCGTCCAGCGCAGTCTCTTCGCCATCTCGAAGGGGAGAACGACGCTGGCGGAGGCCGACTGACGCCACCGCACGTGAGAGGACCCTTGAAGGAACCAGCTTCTTCGGGTGGCCATTTCGGGTGGCCTCGTGGCCTGTCCGGGTAGTCCCAATCGCCTGGGAAGACCAAGCCTTCAGCCCGTCGGACTCCCAGGATCCTCCAGATCCAGGCCCTGGAGGATCGGATGACGAGAGATCAGCTCAGCATCGAGAAGTCCGGGGAACTTCTCAATGGCCAGTGAGATCGCCTCCTTCAGAGCCAAACTGAAGTCTGGATCCAGCTCCTTCGCACGATGCGCAGGCACCGACGACACCACCACACCCTCGACGCTGACGACGAGAGCATGGCGTAGATCAGGCTCACCGTCGCCTTCAGCAAAGCTCACGAGACGCGATCGCAAGTGCTCCGAGCTGGAGCCGTCAAGACTTCGGCAGTCATCGCGCCAGGAGATCGCCGGCCGCCTCGCCCACTGCCCGGTGACCTGCACGTACACGTCCTCGACGAAGAGAATCGCGAGACTCGTGCCGTCCGGGAAGTTCAACGTCAGATGGAGCATCGGAAGCAGATGCGTCCTCCGCAGCTCTGGCGGCCTCACAGACTCGCAAGGAAGGCTGGTCCCACAGCCGAAGGTCAGCCCGAGCCCAAGACTGGCCAACAACAAGCCAGAGCCAGCTCGGCTACTCCTCCTCATCTTGTCTCTTGAAGCTAGTCCTCCGAGAGAAGGAGACGCAGGCCTCGTCCCACACCGCCGGCCGGATGCGCCTCGACCTCGCCACAGCTGGCTCGGACCAGTGGCTCGGGCAGGACTGGGTGGGCATCGAGAGCCTCGTGAAGATCGACCGCCCGACCATTTCAGGGAATGGCATGTAACTTCACCGCCCGGCTTCACTACTTCCTCTTGGACGGCCGTCCCTCCACAGGGGCCTGGCCACCGCAAGAGGACAACCCATTATGATCAGACTTCGAACTGCGTCTGCAGCGGCGATGCTGCTCTGGCTGACTCAGCTTTCTCCGTCAGGCTATGCCGGCGCCCAGGTTCCCACCCAGACACTCGGGTGCTCCGTAACGAATTGGACGGGCATTCAGCAAGGTCTGGACACTCTCTTCCTTTGGTCGTGCGCAAGGCACGATCAATGCTACCGCACCTGCAACGATCCCAACGGGCCCTATCTGCAATGGGGTTACAAGGCCGTCTGCGACGGCGCCTTTCTTGTCGATATGATCGGCGCTTGTACAGTCTGGTCAGCGGTGCTCGATTTTCCGCTTGCGGGTTGGGACAACGAACAAGACTTCACGAATGATTGTGAGAACGTAGCCTACTCCTTCTACGTAGGCGTGTCGGTGGGCGGCCACAACGCCTTTCTGGGGCAACAAGCGCCTAGGTGCAATCAGTGGGCGTACGGTCCGCCCGACTCGGAGTTCTGGGACCTGTGCGACTGCTTCTGCGGGGGAGGGGGCTCAACGCCCATTGGTGGTTGTATCCTTCCACCGGGGTGCCCGGGGCCTGGGTGTCCCATGACTCCGATTCTTATCGATCTGCAAGGAAATGGTCTCAAACTCTCCGGCCCCAATCCTCCAATCTCGTTCGATTTCGATGCCGACGGAATCCAGGACCACACGAGCTGGACTCGACCCCAGACCAAGGACGGCTTCTTGGTGATTGATCGCGATCGAAACGGACGGATCGACACCGGCAAAGAGATGTTCGGAAACATGACCGCGATGCTTCTCGATGCATCAACCCCAGAGAATGGCTTTCATCCCCTGGCCGAACTCGACGATCCTCTGCTCGGCGGGAACAATGATGGGCTGATCTCTGCAAGCGACCAAGCGTTCTCGCTCCTGCGAGTTTGGATCGACAAGAACCGTGATACTACTTCTCAATCGGAAGAACTGCTCACTATGACTGAAGCAGGAGTCGAATCCATCAGTCTCGGCTATCGACTCAATGAGCACGTAGACCAGTGGGGAAACCAGTTCTCATGGGAGGCAGATGTCGTCCTTGTCGACGGTAAGTCGAGTCTCGCGACGGACGTCGTCTTCGCAAGGCAGGACTAGTGATTCAGCACCGCGCCCCCGCGCCGATCGGAATCGCTGCCATCATTGCCATTTCCGGTTGCCTGACGTCGCCACAGGAACCGTGCCCGAGGCTCGGCCCGCCGGGAGCCCCAGAGCCGCCGATGCTCCGCCTGCACCTAATCTATCCAGACGGCTCGAGACTGCGGCTGGACTATGTGTCCCATTCGTACGTGAGCCTTCGAGGTGTTTGGGCAAGGCGATCGCCCTATCTCTGGCGATTCCGCTGCGGCAGCCTTTCTGGCGAAGAAACGCTCCGGCTCAAGAACCTGTTCGAAGCGACGCCGACGTCGTCGGAGAGCGAGCCTTTGAACCTCGCTGTTCCGAACATCATAGTCACCTTCCTGATTGGAGATAGGACTAGGGAACGGAGCTGGACTCTGTACACTAGCGATCCTTCCCATCTTGCGCATGCCACGCGAGAGGCTCTTTATATAGCCCTCAGCCGCTTCCCGCGGCGACTGGGGGTAGACCTGAACCGGCACCCGGTAGCGAAGTCACTATTGCTTCTCCCGGAGGCGGGCAGTCCTGATCCAGAGAAGGTGCTTCTCGACTCCTGAGAAGGACCCGACCATTTCGGGGGAAGGACACTCGGGAGGCGCCCGATCGCCTCCTTCGCGCGCTCGGCCTGAGAAGGACCCAACCATTTCGGGGAGAAGACACTCGGCGGAGGCGCCCGATCACCTCCTGCGCGCGCTCGTTGAGGCTTCCCGGTCGCAAATCGAGCCCTGGTGTCGCCTCCAACCCCTGAGTCCGAGCCCGCGAAGCCTTCGTCGGGCGGCGATTCTCCGCACCCAGACGCACGGATCCCGCGACGCTGATGGGCGCCCGGGATCGAAGCGGTGGATTGTGGGTGCTGATGCCGAACGCGACGCTCAGCCAGGCGCTCGCGCCCTCGCGCTCGGAAGCGGCAGGCTGACGGGCAACCTCGACGGGAAGCAGCCTTCGGGGAACGCGACATCGCGGTGCCCCTGCCTGAGCAGGGCTGCGGCGCGGAGGTAGGCGTCGAGGAAGGCCTTGTACGCCCGCTTGAGGACCTTGAAGGATTCGCGGGTGGCGTGAAACCAGGGCCGGGGTGATCGCTTCGTCTTCTTCGGGCGCTGGTGGGGGTGCACCCTCAGCACTCCCTGCACTCCGAGCGGCCGCGTGCGCTCGGCCTGGTGCCGCTCCCGAGTCTGCTTCTCGACTCCTGCGACGAGGCGCTGCATGAGGTCGCGGTACTCCGCGTCGCTCAGGTGATCGAACGCGGGGAGCTTGGCGAGGTGCAGGGTGTTGGCGGTCGTCACATCGGCGGCCTCGAGCTCGGGCTCGCCGGAGCGGCGCCGCTCGTAGAGCTCGGTGCGGTCGATCCAGGCGCCCTGCACGGACGCATCGCCGTCGACGAGGCATCGGTGCGAGCAGGCACCGGGCCACTCCAGCGGTGAGTCGACGAGGTTGTTGTCGCACCCCTGCGCGACGATGTAGCGGAGGCGCTCGAGCTGTACCCGTGGCTCGGGGCTGACGATGAAGGAGTCGTAGCGCCTCGACCACACCTGATCGCGCCAGTCGTGCGTCCTGTTGACTTCCTTCGCCGCGGTGCTCTGGAAGACGTTCATGAAGTGCGAGAGCGTCGGTGCGTCCGGCGAGATCAGCAGCAGATGGTAGTGGTTCGACTGGAAGTCGTAGGCGCACGCCTTCACCGCCGGCGCGGCCTCCTGAGCCCGCGCGAGGCAGCCGACGAGCAGGGAGTCGAGCTCGGGCCCCGGGCGCAGCAGCATGCGGCTCTGCACGGTGCGGCAGGTGACGTGGTAGAGCACCGGCCTGGGCGGAGCGCCTTCGGCGTGCTCGCGAGCACGCAGCGCGGCGCGTCGCTCGCTCTTGGCAGGGTCGGCTAGCGGAGACGGGCCGCCGGCACCGGCTGCAGCGCCGGCGGCTTCAGCATAGGTGAAACCCTCGAGAGCACCGCCCTCGCCGAGCAGATCGCTCAGCTCGGGCTGGAAGGCCCAGGCCAGGGCCTCGAGCTCCTCCAGGACCTCAGGGGTCGGCGTAAAGCGCAGTCTCTTCGCCATCTCGAAGAGGAGAACGACGCTGGCGAAGGCCGACTGACGCCACCGCACGTGAGAGGACCCTGAAGGCCCCAGCCACTTCGGGTGGCCCCAATCGCCTAGGAAGACCAAGCCTTCAGCCGGTCGGCCTCCCAGGATCCACCAGATCCAGGCCCTGGATGATCGGATGACGAGAGATCAGCTCAGCATCGAGAAGTCGGGGGAACTTCTCAATGGCCAGTGAGATCGCGTCTTTCAGAGCCAGACTGAAGTCTGGGTCCAGCTCCTTCGCACGATGCGCAGACGCGGAGAGTTCACGGCTGAAGGTGCCAGTCACCTGAGAAGCTCCTTCGAGCGCCAGCAGGCGGCCGAGGCTGCATGAAGATGGGGCCAGCTCCTCGCCGGCTGACGCCGACTCGGGCCGCTGGCCCCAGTGTCCGCTTGCTGAGAGTGTGTAGCTACACCAACCGTCCACGAAATCGGGGCAGGTCGCCGGTCCTGTCGAGTCAGCGGATCCGGCCCGAGTCTTTCTGCCCGACCTACCGGAGAAGGCCTTACATTCTGGGGACGAGCGAAACGAACGAACGAAAGCGAGCCAACGCAGCTCTGGCCTAGCTAGCTACAGATCAGCGGGCCGCAACAGCATTGCGGCAGTGTCACCCGAGACCTGACAAGCTTCATCGACCCCGCGATGTGGACTTGCCCGAATACGTCAACGGGGTGTCTCTTGGTGCTGTGGTAATCCAAAACCAGACGTTGAAGGGTGGCCAAGCGTAACCATTCTGGGCTGAGCTCGGCAGGCTCCCCATACAACGCCACGTCTCTCGTCTGCCCTTGCGCGTCGATCTCTGCGCGAAAGTAGAACTGCACAGGGCTCTCCTTAGTCTGCTCAGCGATGCTTCTAGGAAGGTCGATGACCTTGAAGCGGGCCGCCGGCAAGTGAATATTCCTTATGTTGTCTACATGCCGTGGTGCCTGAATCACGAAACCTGAGGCCGACTCGACCTCAGGCAGGCTTGCGACAGCGTCGGAGAACGCTGGAGAACTTGCTTGGGCCACACGCTCGCCATCAAGGTACGCCCACTCTCCAAGCAGAAAGAACTCGCCCTCCCGCTCCTCGAATCGTGAGAGGGGGAAGTCCAAGCCGATCACGACCTGCTGGTGACTCCCTTCCGTCATCAGAAGGGTCAACGTCTCTGTATCCGTAATGGCTCGACTACAAGGCGGGCCTGGATCGCAATTCAGGAACAAGGGGCCACTCGCAGCAGTCCCGTAGCTGAACCAGACTGGAAACGATCCAAGATACGATGCCGTAGTTGATGACCACACACCCTCATTAGTAACGCACAGGCCGCTAAAGTACTTCGTATAGTGGATGAAGTCCGAAGGGAAGGAATCGTGGGAATTCGTGATTGTAACAGAATTCACCACGATTGCGTCTTTGAAGGTCTTTGGCCGGATACGGAGGTTGAAGAACGATGAACCTGCATCGAGCGACTCGGTCATTGCCCAATGGTCCGAACGCACTTGAACAGCTCCGCCGAAGATCGGCAGCGACACGGACGCAATCTCGCTCACGTCGCTGGCTGAAACCGCAGGAGCCATCAGAGAAGCAAACAGGACCGCCGCGGCAGCCCTGGCGAGCAGGTTGGTTCGCATCACCTGTCCCCTCTCGATGCCTGAAACGACTGAGAGAAGGCTGCCTGAAATGGCGCCAGGTTTAGGAGAGCCAGCTGCTTCGACGAAGAGTTTCCGGAGATGGTGCGACTAAGGTGCTTCGCGCTATCCGACAGAATTGCCTCTAGAACGGGTTGGGGATCTCGGTTCTCCTCCTCCAGCAACCGCGTCCACCGACCCACGATTGCACCGAGCTCCCGGTAACTTTCGGTCTGGCGAGTGCGCTCGGCTTCAGCTCTTTCTTCCCTGGGCGACCTAGCGAGGCCCTCCCAGGCATCCTTCTGATTTTCGCGATACTCAGCGACTGCAGCGATCAAGTAGGCGGTCGACTGCGCGCTCTGATCGATGCCAAAGACCTGGTCGAGATAGGCCCTAGTGCTATCGTCTTGTTTTCCAGCCACAGATGCCAGATATTGGATGTACGTAGCGAGCCGCAGCGAGTCGGGGATTTCTACCCCCTGTAGTACGACCTTCTCTTGCTCAGGTTCTTGACCGTATCCGAGAGAACCCATGCAGAAGCCGCCCAAGAGGGCGAGCAGCACCCACCAATTGTTTACCTTCACTTGCCTCACTTGCCTCCCCAAGAGGTGATGAATCCCGCGCCCGTCCACTCTGGACGGAACGCGAAAGGTCTCGAACCTCCTCCCCGCCTCTAACCCCCTGTCACGTGCCATGAGCAGCTGTAGATAGTATGAATTTTTTTCTGGCGGGACTGTACCGAACTGGTCTCTGAGTTGTCAACGCGACAATTATTGTGAGGTCTCGGCAGTTCTTCTGAGACCGGGCTGAGAAGGACCTGAGAAGGACCCAACCTTTTCGGGGGAAGGACACTCGTCGGAGGGACGGGGACGAGGACAAAGGTGCCAGTCGCCTCGGCGGACTGAGTAGGACTGGGAGGCGAAGGTGCCAGTCGTCTGAGGAGAAGAAGCCCGAAGCCCAGGCCGGTCCAACCGGCCTGATCGGCCTCAGCTTGCCTGTTTCCCGCACCCGGCAGAGACCCGTAGATACACCTCTACCCGGAACGGCACCCAGGCCACTCCGGGGATGACCAGCTTCTGCACTCGGTGGCTGGCGAACCTCCTGCCGAGGACGACGAGCTGAATCAGCACATCGGTCGGCAGGTCGCCCGGCGATCCCGGCCGCTCGAGCACCATGGGAAGAGAAGGTGCCAGTCGCCTGAGAAGAAGCCCGAAGCCCAATCGGGCCAAGCGGCTCGATCGGGCTCTTCGAACCTCTTCCCCGCACGCGGCAGAGGGCGAGCAAGGTGCCAGTCTTCTGGGAAAAAGCGCGAAGCGCTTGGGATCTAGCTTGGAGCCTGCCCCTCCTCCCGTGCAGACGACATTCCTGGCACTGAGAAGGACCCAACCTTTTCGGGGGAAGGACACTCGGCGGAGGCGCCCGATCGCCGCCCGATCACTGAGAAGGACCCAACCTTTTCGGGGGAAGGACACTCGGCGGAGGCGCCCGATCGCCGCCCGATCACCTCCTCCGGGCGCTCGCCGAGGCCTCCCGTCTGCAGATCGAGCCCTGGAGTCGGCTGCAACCCCTCAGTCCGAGCCCGCGAAGCCTTCGTCGGGCGGCAATTCTCCGCTCCCAGACGCACGAATCCCGCGACGCGATGGCGCCCGGGATCGGAGCGGTGGATTGTGGGTGCTGACGGAAACGCGACGCTCAGCCAGGCGCTCGCGCCCTCGCGCTCGGAAGCGGCAGGCTGACGGGCAACCTCGACGGGAAGCAGCCTTCGGGGAACGCGACATCGCGGTGCCCCTGCCTGAGCAGGGCTGCGGCGCGGAGGTAGGCGTCGAGGAAGGCCTTGTACGCCCGCTTGAGGACCTTGAAGGATTCGCGGGTGGCGTGAAACCAGGGCCGGGGTGATCGCTTCGTCTTCTTCGGGCGCTGGTGGGGGTGCACCCTCAGCACTCCCTGCACTCCGAGCGGCCGCGTGCGCTCGGCCTGGTGCCGCTCCCGAGTCTGCTTCTCGACTCCTGCGACGAGGCGCTGCATGAGGTCGCGGTACTCCGCGTCGCTCAGGTGATCGAACGCGGGGAGCTTGGCAAGGTGCACGGTGTTGCGGGTCGTGACGTCGGCGGTCTCGAGCTCGGGCTCGCCGGAGCGGCGTCGCTCGTAGAGCTCGGTGCGGTCGATCCAGGCGCCCTCGACGGTCTGGTCGCCGTCGACGAGGGATTGGTGCGCGCAGGCACCGGGCCACTCGAGCGGTGAGTCGACGAGGTTGTTGTCGCACCCCTGCGCGACGATGTACCGGAGGCGCTCGAGCTGTACCCGCGGCTCGGGGCTGACGATGAAGGAGTCGTAGCGCCTCGACCAGACTTGATCGCGCCAGTCGTGCGTCCTGTTGACTTCCTTCGCCGCGGTGCTCTGGAAGACGTTCATGAAGTGCGAGAGCGTCGGCGCGTCCGGCGAGGTCAGCAGCAGATGGTAGTGGTTCGACTGGAAGTCGTAGGTGCACGCCTTCACCGCCGGAGCAGCCTCCTGCGCCCGCGCGAGGCAGCCGACGAGCAGGGAGTCGAGCTCGGGCCCCGGTCGCAGAAGCATGCGGCTCTGCACGGTGCGGCAGGTGACGTGGTAGAGCACCGGCCTGGGCGGAGCGCCTTCGGCGTGCTCGCGAGCACGCAGCGCGGCGCGTCGCTCGCTCTTGGCAGGGTCGGCGAGCGGAGCCCGGCCACCGCCGGCGGCGTCAGCATCGGCAAGACCCTCGGCAGCTCCGCCCTCCCCGAGCAGATCGCTCAACCCGGGCTGGAAGGCCCAGGCCAGGGCCTCGAGCTCCTCAAGGACCTCCGGGGTCGGCGTCCAACGCAGTCTCTTCGCCATCTCGAAGAGGAGAACGACGCTGGTGGCGGCCGACTGACACCAAGAGCACGAAGCGCCCGAGACTGGGTGTCACCTGACAGGTCAGGAGGGCACGTGGCCCTCGTCCCACACCGCCGGACGGATGCGCCTCGACCTAGCTGGCTCGGACCAGTGGCTCGGGCAGGACTGGGTGGGCATCGAGAGCCTCGTGAAGATCGACCGCCTGCTGAGCGTTGAGCCAGAAGTCGGGCGAGGTCCGCAACGCCGCACCGAGCTCGAGGGCCATGTCGACGCTCACCGCCGCTCTTCCGTTGACGATGCGGTTGACCACCTCGAGATCGCAGCCGAGGTGCTCGGCGAGCTGCTTCTGGGTCAGTCCGAGTGGGACCAGAAACTCTTCGCGCAAGATCTCGCCCGGTGTCGTGGGCTGTCGCTGTCTGATGAACTGGTTCATCCGAGGTCTCAGTGGTAGTCGCGAATGTCCACCTCTTCAGCTCCCGCTGGAGTCCATCGAAAGGTGACTCGGTGTAGGCCGATCAGACGAGTAGATGGCAGCCATGGTGCCATACGCTGCTTGGAGGGCTCGCAACGATCCCGCTCTGGAGAACACCCTTGAGATCCCCGACACCAACACCCTGCATACTGGCCTTGGTTCTCTCGAGTCTCCAGCTGCCGGCAACGGCAGGCGTCGGCGCGCACCAGGGCTCCAACCTGATCGCGGATTCAGTGCGTGACTTCTCGGGCGTGCAGGGAGCCAACGGTTGGTCCTACGGATTCTGGGACAGCGAATTCGACGACGACGGTGCCTACGATCCGGCGACCGACTTCGCGCTGCTGCCGCACTTCGGCGTGGATCCGATCAACGGCCTCAGCGGCCGCGAGGAGTTCACGACCGGCGAGCTCTGGTATCTCGAGGACGGTCGGTTCTACACCTCGCTCTGGGCCGCAGGAGGGCATGCGCACGGCAACCTGGAGCTTGGCGCCCACGCCAAGGCGGACCACTGGGTCGTGCGGCGGTGGGTGAGCACGGTCGACTCCGAAGTCGAGATCCGTGGTCATGCAGGCAAACAGATGCCGTGGGGCGAGAACTGGAGCGGCGGCGTGGTGTTCCAGATCCTCGTGGGCGACTCGAAGGTCTACGAGGCCGTGGTCGACGATGGCGGTCGTCGGTACTCAGTGACCGCTACCGTCGAAGCCGGGACGACGGTGGACTTCCTGATCGGGCCAGGGCCCGCCATCGGCGTGGCCGAGTTCACGGCGGGGATACGGCGAAGTGGTGGCTGAGAACGACCCAGCTCTTGGGGGGAAGGGCGAGACCGGACTCTGCCGTTCTCGGTTGAATCAACGCGTTCTCGGTTGAGTCAACGGGCGCCCCGGAAGCCGATGGACTCGGCAGTACCCTCACTCGGCTGGACGGTACCGGACACGGCAAACGGGCCCGCTTCCCAGGCGTAGTCCCAGTCGCCGCCACGGACGAGGGCACCAGGACCGACGATGTCCGTCGAGGCACCGGACAGGCACATGAGGTCGTCGCTGAACGAGGAGAACCAGCCGGGGCAGGCGGTCGAGAGAGGCACCCAGTCGGCGACCCACTCGGCGAGGTTGCCCACCATGTCATGGTGACCGAATGCCGAAACGCAGCCCGAGCGCGACCCCGTCGACGCCACGCCCGGCTCGAGGTCGTCGGTGTTGCACGTCGTCCCTCCGTCGTCGACACCGCCTGTGTCCGGCGTGCCGGCCACCGCCATCTGCCACTCGGCGTTGCTCGGCAGTCGCTTGCCTGCGTTGGCCAGCGCTTGCTGAGCCTGGAACCAGGTGATGAAGGCCGACGGCTGCACACCCGGCACCGAGCGGGCGTAGATGAGGCCGAAGCAGTCCTGACCGTCGTCGGCGCAGGGATAGTCGTCGGTGGCGACGCCGTACTGGATGCCTCCGTCCGGCTGCGACCACACCGAGGCCTCGTACTTGTCGATACAAACCCCACCCACAGGGATCATCTCGTCCGAGGGGTCGCCGGCGGTCGCGCAGGGATCACCAGCTTCGGCCGCTGCCGTCGTCTGCACGGTTCCGTCGGGGAACTTGAACCCTCCCGACTTCGATTCGATGACGCCTTCGCCCGAGATCACAGTCTGAGCCGAAGCGGAAGCCACGAGGAGTATGCCGATCGTGAATACGACTCCTCGCCGTGTGTCGCGCGAGGTTGCTCGTTTCTCCCCTGCCTGGTTGAAGCTCGGGATCATGATGTTCATTTTCGTTCTCCTCCATTCTCAGAGATCGCCGCGTGCAACTGCGCCAGACGCTCGGGCGAGGGCCGGCAATCCGAGCGTCCCTCTCCGCCAACTCTTTGCCGCAACCCATGAATCGCTGCCAGCGTCACGCCCTGAGCGTCGATTGACCGATCGTCTCGCCGTCTCCTTAGCGCGAACAGGTGCTGGACGTTCTCGGCAAAGGGCCGGTGTGGCTGGTGTGTTCGTCCTCGGACTGGTGCCGCCGAGAGGCTCGGAGGCCGCGGCGCATGAGGTTCCTCCATGCTGGCCCCGGGGGCCCGTCGGCTCGTTGGGCGCAAACTGGTAGTCAGCCTCGCGGCTGATCGCCCTCTACCTAGGGTTGACGAAGTCGGAGAGAGAACGGGATCACCCGGTGAGCGACCAGCCCTCTGGCGCTAAGCCCGGATAATGAATAAACCGGGCTAGGGGCTCAGGGGAGGCCCCAAGGCCCTCCCCCACACCAGGACACTCGGCCGAGAAGGACACTGAGAAGGACCCGACTGAGAAGAACCTGAACCATTCTTGGGGTAAGCATGCTCGTCGGTGGCGTCGGAGGCAGTGAGGGTGCCAGTCGTCTGAGAAGAAGCCCTGACGAACAGGCTGACGGGCAACCTCGACGGGGAGCACCCGTCGGGAAGGCGACGTCGCGGTGCCCCTGCCTGAGCAGCGACGCGGCGCGGAAGTAGGCGTCGAGGAAGGCTTCTTACGCCTGAGAAGGACCTACCATTTCGGGGGAAGGACACTCAGCGTAAGGCTCCTCCTCCACCCACCCAGTCTCCCCCGCCGGCCGAACGACGAAGATGGTCAGATACAGTTTCGCGGCGCGCGAACCTACGGTCAGAAGGGCGATCCAGTGCCGGATCAAGAGGACATCACCAGGCTGCTGGCGGATCTCGGCGCCGGCGACGACAAGGCTCTCGGCGAGCTCTTCGCCGCCGTCTACGACCAGCTGCACGACATGGCACACGGTCAGCGTCGGCGCTGGCGGGGTGAGCAGACGCTCAACACCACCGCGCTGATCCACGAGGCCTACCTGAAGCTCGCCAGCGTCGACCATCCACGCTGGGAAGACCGTGGCCACTTCTTCGCGGTCGCCTGTCGGGCGATGCGCCAGATCCTGATGGACCGGGCGCGGCACTCCGCGGCCGAGAAGCGCGGCGGCGACCTGGAGCGGGAGTCCGTCAGCGAGATCGTGCACCCCGCCCTCGATGCCCAGGTGAGCGAGGACCTGCTCGCGCTCGACGCCGCACTCGACCGGCTCGAGGCCATGGACGAACGCCAGGCGCGGGTGGTGGAGTGCCGCTTCTTCGGCGGCCTGAACGTCGAGGAGACCGCCGAGGCCGTGGGAGCCTCGACGGCCACCGTCAAGCGCGACTGGCGTACGGCCCGAGCCTGGCTCTACAGCCAACTCGTCTGACCGCCCGCGTGGCCGACCTGGGCAGTAGGTCCGAGGTCGTATGCAGCCGGTTCCGAGGTGGTGGGAGACGGCAAGCAGGCCTATTCCGTCACGACTGCACTCCAGGCCGACGTGTTTCCCGACTCGAAACCATCGGAGAAGATCTCGAAGGAGAACTGCGGGCAGGGGAGAGCGACCTGCTCCACCGTGACGTCGATCGGCTGGAGCACGGTGCCGGTCTCGACCAGGAGGCCCGGTCCCGGGCAGCCGTTCCGGATTCCGATCCCGTCGACCGCCACATCGGTTCCGATTCCGGATTCGGCGATCCAGAGACGGCCATCGAGAGTGCTCGAGGACGACCCGACCCCGACCAAGGAGACGGGTCTCGCGACCATGACCGATTCCGGGTAGCTCTGGGCCGACAGCGTGATGTTCGTGCAAGTCGGATCATCGACCGCCTCCTGCACCGTGGCGTGATCGCCGGAGGGGACCGGGCAATCCAGGGAAAGCAGACGACCCGGCGCCGACAGCACGACGACGGCGAAGCCGAGCATCAGGATCGAGCGGAGGGGGAGCCAGCCGATACGGCGTGGCCGGAGGCTTCTTCGACTCCGTCGCACCGGGATCGGTGCCCCGTTCGAGGAACAGGAGCTCATCGCGACTCCCTCTCGGACTCGTCGATGCGCGCCTCGATGGCAGCCTCGAGGGCGGTGAGGCGAGACCTCAGGTCGGCGTTCTCGGACTGCAGCGCCTGCATCTGGGCGTCGTTCTCGGCCAACTCCTGCTGCAGGCCCTGGATCGCCGCCAGCGTGACGCCCTGGGCGTCGATCACCGAGATGGTCTCGCCGTCGCCGACGCCGAACAGCCGCTGGAAGTCTTCGGCGAACGGGCCGATGTGGCGGCTCGTCGCATCCTCGCTCTTGTAGCGCCAGGTCGCCACGGTGAGCTCGGCGACCTTGGCCAGCAGGTCGGCCGGGTTCACCGCACCGATGGCGGTCTTCACCGCCCGGCTCGAGAACAGCGTCACGTCGCCGTCGGCGCGGAAGCTGCCGTTGACGTGCAGCTTGGCAGCCGGACTCGCAGTGCCGATGCCGATGTTGCCGTTGGAGGTGATCTCCAACGACGTGGGAGGTGCGCCCTGTTGAATGCTCAGGATGCTGGGACTGATCCCGGACGAGTGGTCCTGGATGCCGATCCGGTCGTCGCCACCGGTGATCCCGAAGAACCAGTTGGATCCGGCGCCCCCGTTCCTGGTGAGCCGGATGTCTCCCCCATCGGGGCTGTCGATGTGCAGCTCCTGAGACGGAGTCGTGGTGCCGATGCCGACCTGCCCCGAGGGTTCGACGCTGAGGATGTCGGTGGTGGTCGGAATCTGTACGTGCTGGAGCCGCAAGAGGCCGTCGGTGTTCTTCCATAGCCACAGCTCGGCATCGAGAGACGATCCGGAGTTCAACTGGAGGAAGGTCTCTCCGTCGTCGGCGGTGTCGTTGACCGTCAGATTGTTGTCCACCGAGAACGCATAGCTCGAGGCAGCCTCGACCTGCGCGGGCTCACTCGGTCCGGACCTCACCTCCGGCCGCACGATCGAACCTCCCTCGACCCGGAAGGACCCGGCCTGGGTGCGCACCGATCCATCCTCCAGACCGAGCACGATCTCGTATCCGTATCGACCCTCTGGCAGGCCGCCGGCCATGGGTTGGAACGCTTCAGATCCGCCTTCGGTCGATGCATCGCGCTCCAGAGCGATGTCGGCGAAGAGGGTCTCGCCGGGGCCCAGGCGCTTGGTCAACTCGTACCCTTCCGGCCCGGAGATGCGCACTACGGCGTATTCGAAACTGATCTCAGGTGACGCTTCGAAGGTCGTTCTACTGAGCTGCACGCTGGCGATGCCCTCAGCATCGGCCATCACTCTCGGTCCGGCCTCGGCAGTCGATACCGCGAAGAGCAGAGTGACGAGACAGATCGTGATCTTCCTGTACATACGGACTCCTTTCGTTGTGACCCTTGGGCCTCTGGCATTCCCCATCGGGGGCGAACAGACTGGTGTCGTCCGGCCGCGACGGCCTTCCGCCTCGCGGCCCATTCCTTCTCCAGCCGGGTTGACGTGATCGGAGCCGAAACGGGATCACGCACCGTCCAGCCCCTGGTGTCCGCCCGGTGTCCGCCTGCCGGGGCGCAGGAATCCGCTAGCCTCCCGCCATGGACCCGCAGCGCTGGCAACGGGTGTGCGACCTGGCGGAGCGGGCCTGGGTGCTGCCGCCGAGCGAACGGCCTGGTTTCCTCGCAAGGGAGTGCGACGACCCGGAGCTCAGGCGCGAGGTCGAGAGGCTGCTGGCCGCCGACGAGGACTCGGAGGCCTTCTTCGGATCGCTGGCCGAACGCTCCGGCCTCTCGCCCGACGACGACGTCGCGAAGGACCTCTCGGGCCGGCAGGTCGGCGCCTACCGGTTGATCGAGCTGATCGGCCGCGGCGGCATGGGTGTGGTCTATCTGGCCGAGCGCGCCGACGGGCAGTACGAGCACCGCGTCGCCATCAAGCTCCTGCCGATGGGCATGACCACGCCCGAGGCGCGCGCCCGCTTCCTGGCCGAGCGCCAGATCCTCGCCGGGCTGGATCACCCGGCCATCGCCCGACTGCTCGACGGAGGAGTGAGCGAAGACGGCACTCCCTACTTCGTGCTCGAGTTGGTCGAAGGCGAGCGCATCGACCGGTGGTGTGACCGGCAAAGGCTCTCGATCGAGGACCGCCTGCGGCTCCTCATCGAGGTCTGCGAGGCGGTCGAGGCGGCGCACCGGCAGCTCGTCGTGCACCGGGATCTCAAGCCCGAGAACGTGCTGGTCACCGAGGACGGTCGTCCCAAGCTGCTGGACTTCGGCGTCGCCAAGGTGCTCTCCGAGAGTGGCCCGGGCATGACGCGGTCGCAGTTGGCGCCGTTGACTCCGGCCTGGGCGGCGCCGGAGCAGGTCGCCGGCGGAGCGGTCACCACCGCCACCGACACCTACGCCCTGGGAGCGCTGGCCTACCTGCTGCTGACTGGCGCCAAGCCCCACCCCGTCGAGGACACGTCGCCGACGACCCTGGCCGCCCGGCTGGCCACCGACGCCCCGGCGCCGAGTCGCCGGTTCGCCGCCCTGGAAGAAGGCGAACGCACCGAAGTCGCCGCGGCACGCAACTGCACTCCGGCCGCGCTGGCCCGCAGGCTCGGCGGCGACCTCGATGCCGTGCTGTCGAAGGCCCTGGCCTCCGAGCCCGAGCGCCGCTACGGCCGCGCCGCCGATCTCGCCGCCGACCTGGCGAATCACCTGAGCGGAATCCCGGTCTCGGCGCGCGCTCCGTCGGTCGGCTACCGGCTGCGCAAGTTCATCGCCCGCAACCGGGTCGCCGTGGCTGCGGCCACCGGCTTCGTCGTCCTGCTGACCGCGGCGCTGGTGATCGTCAGCCTCGAGCAGCGGCGGACGGCACTCCAGCGCGACCGCGCCCAGCGCGTCACCGACTTCACTCTCGACCTGTTCGAGGCCGCCAACCCGGAGAGCGGCGAGGAGGTCTCGGCGCGTGACCTCCTCGACCGTGGTCTCGCAAGGCTCGCAGAGCTCCGCGACGAACCGCTGGCCCAGGCGGACATGCTGGCGGTGATCGGCGCGGCGTTCCAACGCCTCAACCAGTACGACAGCGCGGAGGACGCCAACCGCAGAGAGCTCGACCTGCGGCTGGAACATCAATCAGGGTCCGACCCTGCCCTGATGCTCGCTCACATGACGCTGGGAAGCACGCTGAGCCTCGCCGGCGAGCTCGACGAGGCCGAGCGGTTCCTGACCCGAGCGATCGAGCTCGACCGACAGCAATCCGGCGGAAGAGATCGCGAAGAGAGCGTCTGGCTGCTGCGCGAGCTGGCTCGGCACCACCAGAACCAGCGGGACAACCGTCGCGCCGAGGAGGTTGCAGAGGATGGCCTGGCGATGGCGCGCCGCCTGTGGCCCGAAGGCCACCGGCAGACCGCGTCGTTCCTCAACGTCCTCGCCGTCATCGCCGGCAGAGATGGCCGCCGGGCGCGGGCGCAGGCGCTGCACGAAGAGAACTTCGGCATCCTGCTGAAGACCCTCGGGGAGCTGCATCCGGACACCGCCAGCGCGGTGCACAATCTGGGCTTCGCGGCCATGTTGGCTGGCGATCTCGAGACCTGCGAGAGCAACTATCGGCGCGCGATCGACCTGCGGCGTCGGCTGTTCGGAGCGTCGAGTCCGGTCGTCGCACAGTCGCTGAGCGGACTCGGGGCCTGCCTGATGCACGCCGAGCGTTTCGACGACGCGGCGCCGTTCCTGCACCAGGCACTCGCCATCCAGGAGGAGGCCTTCGGTGCGGACGATCCCAGCCTCGGCTCCGTGCTGCTCACCTTAGGCGAGCTCGAGCGTCGGCGAGAGGACTTCAGCGCTGCGGAAAGCCACCTCGAGCGATCCCTGACCATCGATCGCGCCAACTTCGGCGAGCACGGAGCTCGCCAAGCGTTCGCCTGGCGCGAGTTCGGGCGCCTGCGCGAGGCTCAGGGGCGTACTGCCGAAGCGGTCGACGCCTACCGCAGGCAGCTCGAGTCCCTCGCCAGCGCGGGGGCTCCCAACCATCGCTGGATCGAGCCGCTCTATGCACTTTCGCGGTTGCTGCAGCCAACGGACCCGGAGGCGACGGCTTCGCTCGCACGGGCCGACGCACTGGCCCGCGAATACCTGAGCCCCGAGGATCCGATGCGCCGGGAGATCGAGGCCGCGGTGGCGGCCAGGTAGACCACTGCCGCTGTGCGGCGGCAACCTCATGAAGTCGCGGGCGAGGGGCCGACGAGGTGCTCGCGGAGTGACTCCCGAGCCGGCTGCCGACGGTGCCTTCCGAACAGGCCGTTCTTCGACGCGCTCCCTGAGACGACTCGAGGAGCGGTAGATGGTGTTCGGCCCACAGCAGACTGAACCAAGTGGCGTCTGCGAAGTGTTCGCGGAGCCAGGTGGTCGTGCCGCTCGCTCGGGGGCCGAACAGGAAGAAGGAGTGACCGGGCCGCTGGAGACTTCGTGGATACATCGCGGGCGCTTTGTCATGCAAAGTGCCCGCGACAGGTGCATTCTGTCGGTTCCGCCGCGACGGGAAGGAGGAAGGAGGTGCCAGTCACCTGAGAATTTCCCTGAGAGTTCCCAACGGCCATGCCACCCTCTTCGGACTGCACGGCGGGTTTGCTCGAAGGCCGAGGTGAAGGCTGCGGAACTCGGGGAGGAGGACCGACGATCCCCGGCCGCTCCCACGCCCACGAGAAAGTGGGACATCAGATGGCAGTCCGGGCACCCTCCTTACGAGGAGAAGGTGAACGCGCCTTCTGCGTCGAATCTCGTAGCCGGCTCCTCCGTGCTGCGTCGCAGAGCGCACACTCCCGGAGTGTTCTGCAAATGGCTAGTACTCACCGTCCGACCCTGCTCTTTCCCACGATCGCGGTGGCCGTCCACCTGCTTCTGGTTCTCTCCCACCCATCGCCTGCCGACGCTCAGGTGGGCGAGCCGGAGATCTGGTATGACGGTCCGACGGCAGTCCAGCCCGGCAATCCAGGGTCTGCGGCCATCGATGTCGACGATCTCGGGCGCTCGGTCGTCGTCTGGTCGACCGGCGAGATCTGGGCGCGACGCTTCTCGTACGACCGCCAGGCGCTCGAAGATCCGATCCTGGTGTCCTCCGGAGCCCTGACCGGAGCCAGGAACCTCAAGGATCCACAGGTCGCCGCTTCGCCCGATGGCGATTTTCTGGTGGTGTGGACGGAGCGACACGAGACGGAGAACATCTGGAGCATCCACTGCCGGCACTTCGACGCCGCCGGTCAACCGACCGGACCGAAGCAGATGGTGAATGCAGAGCCCGCCAGTCTCTCCGGCGGGACGCACGTTCCCGACGTCGCGGCGCTCTCGGGCGGTCAGTTCGTCGTCGTCTTCCGTAGCGCGACCTTCCCGGGCAGCGGCGACACCGGCACGAGCATTCAGGGTCGGATGGTGACCAGCAACGGCGCGCCGACGGGGAGCCAGTTCCTGGTCAACGTCGAAACCTCGGGCAGCCAGGCCTACCCGCGGGTCGACGAGCTTCCGGCCGACGACCCCGACGGCCCCTACGACGGTGGATTCGTGATTGCCTGGACGGTTCCAGACATCCACCTACGGAGGTTCACCGCGGGCGGAGTCGGCGAAGGGACCGATCGTCTCGTCGACGGCAACGAAGACGGCACGTTCATCGATGTCGCGGCCCAGCAGTGGGACGACCGGGTGGCGGTGACCTGGTACGAGGGCGCGCGCATCCTGGCGCGAGTGTTCGACGGCGACCTCGATCCGGTGGCGCCGACCGTCGAGCTCAGCGCGCTCGCCGACAGCGATGCCTTCGAGCCCGAGGTCACCGACATCGGCCGTTCCGGCTTCTACGTCGCCTGGGAGACCGACACCGGCGTCGCCGGCAACGACGACTCGGCGCACAGCATCCAGGCTCGCATCGTGACCGAGGACGGCGTGCCGGCCGGCGGACAGTTCCAGGTCAACACCTGGATCATGAACGATCAGAGACAACCGGCGGTGGGATCGTCGGTCGGACGCTTCGCCATCGCCTGGGACAGCATCGGGCAGAGCGACGGCAATCCCGGAGGCAGTCACCTCCTCGGCTATCTGCTCGACTACTGCGACCTGTTCTGCGACGACTTCGAGTCGGGCGATGTCGACGCCTGGTCGTCGAGCGTGCCCTGAGTCCCGAGCGCGATTCGGCCTCCAGGTTCTCAGGGCTCAGCGAACGGCCGCCCAGGACACTGGCGGTCGCGACACGGACGACTCAGCCGAGCCGCGAACGGAGGAAGCCCTTCGCCTTGAGCCAGTCTCGGTGGACGGTGCGCTCGGACAGTCCGAGCGCACCGGCCGTCTCCGAGGCGGTCAGCCCGCCGAAGAAGCGACACTCGAACACGCGTTCCAGGCGTTGGTCGACCTCAGCCAGGTGCGAGAGCGCCTGGTCGATCGAGAGCATCGTCTCGAACTCGTCAGGGCTGGCCACCTCGACTCGATCGAGTGTCACACGAGACTGTCCAGCGCCGCGCTTCGCCGCTTGCCGAGCCCTCGCCCGATCGACCAGGATGAAACGCATCGAGCGCGACACGACGGCGTAGAAGTGCTGGCGATCCGCGAGATCGGCGAGCTCGCCCTCACACAGACGCAGGTAGGCCTCGTGCGCCAGCGACGTCGTGTCGAGCGTGCCTCCGCGTCGCCAACGTGCGAGCTGCTGGCGCGCGAGGATCAGGAGCTGGTCGTAGACCAGCGGCACCAGCTTGTCGAAGGCATCGCCGTCGCCTGCACCGAAGGCGTCGAGCAGTCGAGTGATCTCGCCAGGCTCGGTGGGGGGCGCGCTGACCCGCCGGCTCGACGCGTCGCGAGCTGCCATCACGAAGAGATCTCCTCGGAGCACCGGACCTCGACTCTCGAACGCCTCTCGGCCATCGGTGCCTGTGCCGGCAGCGAGTCCGCCAGATGGGCTCCAGCCTCCGACAGGAGGGCGAGTGCCTTCGAGCAGTGTCCGCGGAGGGCCGCGAGCTGGGCCAGGCCCACGAGCGCCTCACCGAGGGTTCCGCTCCGCGATGCGCTGCCGTTGCGGAAGTGCGCCACCGCACCCTCGAGCAGGGGGGCGGCCTCGTCGAGCTGGCCCGCGTCGATCCGAGCGAGAGCGAGCAGCGAGGCTGCACGGTGCGTGGTGCCGTGGGCGTCGCCGAGACGATCCACGAGGACGCGGTAGCCCTCTTCATAGAGAGCTCGAGCTTCGGCGACGTTGCCGAGGGCGAGCTCGACGCTCGCGAGGTTCATGCGGGCACCGATGAGGGAAGGATGGTCCGACTCGACGAGACCGGTTTCGAAGACCTTCACCGCACGCCGCGCCGCAACCTCGGCCTCCTCGAGCTCGCCCAGGGTGAGGAGAGCGCGCGCGAGATTGGTCAGCGTGGTCCCGTTCCTTCGGTGTCCGGAACCGAAGACGGACTCACTCGTCGCCAGAGCCTGCCGGTAGAGCTCGGCGGCTTCGTGAGGGTGGCCGAGCTCCATCAGAGAGTTGGCCAGGTTGTTGCGCGTACCCGCGGTATTCGAATGATCGGCACCATAGACCCGCTCGAAGTACGCGAGGGCCTCCCGGTTGAGCTCGATCGCTTCCTGGTGACGTCCCGCGGCCCTGAGGACCATTGCGATATTGGTCTTCTCGATGGCCACCTGGGCCGCTTCTCCGTGAGCCTCGAAACGCGCGAGCGCGGCACGCGAGTGCTCCAGCGCCCGTGCGGTCTCACCGCGAGCGAGCAAGACGGAACCGAGTCGGCGGTGCGCGCTCGCGGCGTCGACCGAGTCTTCTTCGCCAACCAGGGCGAAGCCTTCGAGGGCCGCGTGCAACATCTCCTCGACGCCCTCGACCCGACCGAGGTCGGCGCGCACGCTGGCGAGCGTCGTCCGAGCTCGCGCCAGCGCCAGATGCTCGAGCGGAGCCTGCTCTTCGAGCAACGCGACGGCTTCTTCGGCGAGTGAGAGCGACTTGACGTCGTTGGCGTAGGTGATGTGCGGCACGGCGAGGACTTCGAGCATCGACGCGAGCACCACGGGATCCGAGGCCAGCTCGGCGCGCACGTCGACCTCTGCGTCCTCGAGCATCTCGCGCGCAGTCCGCTCCCCGCTGCCCATCGCGTCGCCGGCTGAGGACGCGAGCACCTCGGTGAGTACGCGGGTGACGCGTTGGGCCCGTTGCGCCTCGATGCGAGCCCGGTCGCGCTCGTGCGCAGCGACCTGGCCCTGCACGATGACCGAGCCGACAGCGACGGCAACCAGGACCGTCAGCAGACCGACGGCCACGACGCCGACTCGGTGGCGACCCATGAACTTGACGGCACGAATGCGCCAGGTGATGGGTCGCGCCTGGACTGGACGTCCGTCGAGATGGCGCTCGAGGTCTTCGGCCAGCTCGCGGACCGAGCCATAGCGATTCTCCGGGCGCAGCTCCAGAGCCTTGGCGATGATCCGGTCGAGGTCGCCGCGTAGCTGGCGGGCGACGCTCGGCCTCGTGGCGCGGCTGCTCGACAGGGACGGCTCCTTCGACTCGACCCGGGCCAGCATCTGGCTCCGGTCGAGGCCGTCGAGCTCGAAGGGCGCTGTGCCAGTGAGCAATCGATCGAGGAGGAGGCCGAGCGCGTAGATGTCGCTGGCCACCGAGACCGGTTCGTTGCGCAGCTGCTCCGGTGACGCGAAGCGTGGGGTCAGCGGCTGGACGACGGTGCCGTCGGAGGCGTCCTCGCTGATCAACTTGCCGATACCGAAGTCGAGCAACTTGACTCGGCCCTCGGGCGTCACCAGGCAGTTGGTCGGCTTGAGGTCGCGGTGGAGGACCAGGTTGCGATGGGCGTAGTCGACGGCGGCACAGACCTCGAGGAAAAGCTCGACGCGCTCACGGGTCGAGAGCCGATCCTCGACACAGGCGGCATCGATCGGGCGACCGTCGATCAGCTCCATCACCAGGTAGGGCGTCCCCTCCTCGGTGACACCCCCGTCGAGCAGTCGAGCGATGCCGGGATGCTCGAGGCGCGCCAGGATCTGGCGCTCGATCAAAAGCCGGCGACGGCCCTCCGGTGTTTCGAGGCCCATCGGCAGGAGCTTGAGAGCGACCTCCTTCTGGAACTGGTCGTCGGCGCGCTCCGCGCGGTAGACGACGCCCATTCCACCGCGGCCGAGCACCGAGAGGAGTCGGTAGCGGTCGATCAGGCGCGGGTTCTCTGTTCTGGCGGTGAGCTCGTTCGCGTCAGCCGCGCCCTCGAGGTCCTCGAACAGACCCGGAACCACTTCGGTGATCGGTCGATCGAAGAGCTCGTCGTCGTCGCGCGTTTCCTCGAGGATACGGAGGACCTGCTGGGCGACGGTCTGGTCCCCGGAGAGCTCGTGAACGCGCTCACGCGTCGCGGCGTCGAGGGCGAATGCCTCGTGGGGAGACGAAGCGTCCAGCACCTGGTTCAGGACCGCCTCCACCCGATGCCAGAGAGAGCTGAGGCCAGTCGACATACGCAAAGGCTACCCCGGACTCGAGCCTGTCTCCGGGAGGTGGCCTGCTGAGCTGCCCCGGTCTCGTCGACGGTCGCTGGCCACACAGTGGCAACGAACGGACACCGGTGCCAGCGACCCGAGTCGGCGTCCGCCGGCTAGGAGCTGGCCCTTTCGCCACTGCCGTCTCGGCTGCCTGCAGGCGCTCGAGCGCGGCGCAGGCCTGATCAGGCTGAAAAGACCTGATAGGGACCAACCCCTTCGGGAAGGCACCACAGCGGGAAGAGGGGAAGGTGCCAGTCACCTCAGACGCCTTCTCTGAAGCCTCCAGTCAGCTCAGGAGACCCCGCGAGACCCCGCGAGTGACTGTCACTCGAGTGAATGCGCTTGAGTGCGGCATCCGATCAACGCGCCATGGATTCCGGACTCACGCCGCCGGGCGAGAGACCCAGGCGCTCGCGATCTTCTTTTCCACTGGACCGTGGTACCGCTCCTGCACTCAGGGCATCGGCACGACGAACGACCACGCGTCGGTGGTGCCGCTCTCGAAGTCGTCGACGAAGACCGGTCCTGAATCGACGTCGTCGGGCTGGCGCTCGACGGCGCCGACGTCGCAGCTGGCGACGCGGGGTTCGCCGCGGGCGTCGAACTGCGAGCAGATGAGGGCGGTGGTGCCGGGGTCGACCGCGAGACTGGCGAGACCGGGCAGCATGGTGGGCACGGGGCCACCGTAGTCCCCCAGGCTCCCCAGCGCCAGGTCTAGGGCGGTGAGGTCCGCCAGGTCGTCGGGGGCGCCGATCGTGCAGCCGTGTCCAGGACCCTCGCGGTTGCCGCCGAGGGACGAGATGTCGGCCTCCTCACCGTACTCGCAGGTGCCGTAGATGATGCTCTGGTGCAGGGCGAGCGAAGCCGCGTCGAGGTGATGGATGGCGCTCGAGTCCAGCGGCGTGGGCTCGACGTCGACGTTGCCCGCGATCGTCGACGAGGCAATGAAGAGGAAGCTGCTGGGATGGGAGATCAGGATCGCGGCTCCGTTCTTCGCCCGGTTGCCGGTGAAGGTCGAGTTGGTGATCGCCGTCGAGGATCCCGCCGACACGCAGAGTGCTCCCCCCTCGCCACCGAAGCCCGGGCCTTCGGCCACATTGCCGGTGAAGGTCGAGTTGCTGATCTCGGTCGTCGCGGCGGCGCGTACGGCGCCGCAGGTGTCCGCCCGGTTGCCGTCGAACCAGACGCGGTCGACCAGCAGGGAGCCGTCGGCGTGGATCGCCCCGCCGTAGAAGAACCCGGCGTCACCGCCGCGCAGGGTGACGTCGGAGAGCGTGAACACACTTCCGGCTTCGACGTCGAAGAGACGCGTCGCGACGCCGGTCGCCGCCCTGACGGTGGTCGCTCGTGGTCCCTGGCCGGTGATGCCGAGGTGATCCGTGACGTCGAGCTCGCTGCCGATGGCGAAGGTCCCGACGCCCAGAGTGACGGTGTCGCTCCCGGGCAGGGCATTGGCCTCCTCGACGGCGGCGCGCAGAGTGCAGACCGTGATCATGCCCACCACCGCACCGCAGATTCCGTTCCCCGGAGCGGCGTCGCCGACATCGGCTCCGGAGGTGACCACGAAGACGGCGGCGGACGTAGGTGTCCCCAGGCAGAGAGCGAGGACGGAGAGCAGCAACAGGCCGGGGCCTCGCCGAAGGGTTCCCGGCGGGCGTGTGCGGGCGGGCCGGCAGGGGGTGTTGGAACTGTTCGGTCGCAGCATCAGTGGGATGCCTCCTTCGACCCGTACCTGCGACAACCGGGGCTCTCCGGTGACAAAGAAGCCCCGGAGATGCGTTGGGGGAGGCTCGGCAGGCGGATCTCGACTCCTCTGAAGCCGTCCCTCGACCGTCTCCGGATGGATCGCTCGACGAGCCTTCGGCCTCCGCTCACACCAACCGCTCGGCGCAGAGCGAGGTGGAGCGGTGGAGCGATCTCCCTACCAGGACAGCTTCAGCGGATTGCGCTGGAGCCACTCGGCGAGCGCTCCGACCGAGTGGACCGCTGCGTAGGCAGCCTCGCTGCCGCGATCCGGTGGTGCGGTGAGCAGTCGCTGCAGGTAGAGACTCACTGAGGCCTGATCGAGGAAGGGGCGGAGCTCTTCGGGAAGGGGCTTCAGGCGTCGCGTCAGCTCCTCGGCGCCGGAGGGAGAGGAGAGCCGGATGCGGCCGTTGGTGCCGTGGGCTTTGTTGCCGAAGCCCTGGCGGACCGAGTCGGGCAGCTCGGCCGAGAGGGAGCTTCGCAGGATCCAGCGGGTCCAGCCGTCGCGCAATCTCTGATCGTGGGGCAGGCGCAGGCAGAACTCGATCAGGTCCTGATCCAGGAACGGATGGCGCACCTCGATGCCGTGACTCGAGGCGACGCTGTCGTGCGTCTGGGCGGCGAAGACCACGGGATCGAGACCGAACCAACTCAGTTCGTCTCGATCTCGAGGCAGCAACGCCTCGACGCGACGCTCCGAGAACCGGATCCGGCGGGCGAGCTCGGGAGCCAGCATCTGCGCTGGAAACCAACCGCCCCCCTGCCGATACCGAGTGGCACGCCATCTCACGAACGCCGTGGGGAACCAGGCGTTGAGCTGCGGGCGCAACACCGCTCCCCACAGGATCCGTTGTGCAGGAACCGCGAAACTGGGGTGCCGCTGCTGGAGCGCACGCACCTCACGCCAGAGCGCCAGCCAGCGGAGAGTGCGGAAGTAGGACGGCAGGGCCCCGAAACCGTGGGAGATCGTGGTCTCTCCGCCGACACCGGTCAGCAGAGTCCTGCACCCGGCGTCGGCGCAGGCTCTGCAGAGCGCCCAGTCGATGGACGAGTCGGGCGAGAAGCTCGGAGCCGCCAGCGCATCCTGCAGCTCCCTTTCGAAGAAGAGCGGCGAGAGCTCGTCCACATTCACGGTCAGGGGAGAGAGACTCTGGCGACGGTTGACGTCGGCGACGAGTCGGCTCTGCTCGGTACCGGAAGCGGGCTCGGCCTGGGTCGGGAATCGGGCGGTAACGGTGCGGATCGGCAGCTGATCCGCGTCGGCCTGGCTGGCGGCCACGGTGCTGACGGCGCTCGAGTCGAGGTCTCCACTCAGTGTCGACGCGACGGGGAACGCACTGCGCAGGCGCGCACGGACCGAGCGTCGGAAGAGCTCGCGGAACTCCTCTTCGAAGGCCTGGTCCGACTCGCGACGGATGCTGAGGTCGGGAGTCCAGAAGTGGGACTGCCGCGGCTCGCCGCCCCGCTCGCAGACCAGACAGGTTCCCTGGCGCAGCCGCCGGACCGACGCCACCGGCGTACGCCACGGTTCCTCGGACAACAGGCTTCGTTGCAGGGTGCCGGCGAGCCAGACCTCATCGAGCAGGCGCGGTGCCCAGTCCAAGGCCAGGAGGCCCTGGAGACTCGAGGCGAACGCGAGTCGGGCGCCCGACTTGAACCAGTAGAGCTGCCGAACCCCCAGAGGATCCCTGACCAACGCGAGACGGCGGTCTCGTGGATCCCAGAGGGCCAGGACGTAGTCGCCGCGAAGGTGACCGGGAGCGTCGAGCCCCCATCTTCGAAAGGCCTCGAGGATCAGCCGCGAGTCGGGCAGAGAGGAACGAGACGGGTCGAGTCCGAGGCGCCCGGCCAGCTCGTCCCGATTGTCCAGGCGCGCGTCACAGACCAGTACCTGACCCGTGTCGTGGCAGACGAGCGGCTGGCCGTCCCTCTCGAATCCCGGCGTGTTGGATCGGGCCTGGATGCCTACCGCAAACCGTTGGTCGTTCCACTGGCCGATCCGCTCGTGAGGCCATGATTCGGATCCGGATCCCAGCGCCTCGAGCATCGCCTGCTGCTCGGACGACTTGGCGTCAGCGAGGACGCCGAAGATCGCGGTCATGTCGTCGCACGCTCGTCTGAGGAGGACCCAACCGAGAAGAACTCGAGCATTTGGGGGGAACCGGTGTTCTGAAGAAGGGACCTGTGTCTCGGGGAAGCCGCGACGTCACTCCCGACGTCGGCGCCGCAGCCGCTCGCCAGCTGGCGCAGTCGAGGAGGCAGGCGTCGGGGGGCAGGCGGACGGCGAGAAGGAGAAGACATGGGTGCCGCGAGCCACTGCAGCTTCGCCGGGACCCCGATTCGAGGCGATGACCGCTGCCGCAACGATGAGGCCCGCGACGACGATCAGCGGCCCCCAGCTCGCTGGCGCCCACCACAGGTCCGGGTCGAGGCTCACCGGGGTGAGCACGGTGACCAGGTTGAAGATCGAGTAACCGAACATCCCGACGATGCCGAGCAGGAGCAGGATGGTGATGACAACCGCTCCGATCGCAACGCCGTGCAGCGGGCTCTCGGCCGCCACGACTGCCAGGCTGAGCACGAGGAGGCCGCCCGCCACGAGCGCAATGGACCGCGCCCGGGCCGACGGGATCAGCAGCGAGGGCAGGAACAGCAGGAACGCACTGCCGAGTGGCACCAGGAAGAGCACCGGGTGGAGGAGATTCGCCCACGCACTCGAGGCGCCGCCGAGGGCTCCCGGCCAATGGGGAAGGTGCTGGTAGAGGGGAGCACCGTCGCCCTGCAGCCGCAGCCACAACCAGGCGTCGAACGCTGCCGTCAGCAGCGCGCTGGCGGCGAAGCCGAGCAGGAAGTTCCTCGCCACCAGTGGATCCCGGACACCGCCACGGGTGAGCCGCGCCCACGACACGTGGGAGCTCGGCAGCACCCGCCGGATCACCGGCTCGAGCGTCATGTACGAGACCCAGCTCAACACCCCGAGCAGGAGCGTGATCGACATCTCCTCGAACAGGCTGCCGAACGAGGCGAAGATCTCGCGCCATGCGTACAGCAGCGAGTTGGCGGCCATGAGCACCACGAATGCGGCGGCGAGCACCGACGCTCCCGACGCGTCACCGCGACCGGAACGCAGGTTGCGGTAGCTCAGCCAGGAGCCGAGACCGAGCATCGTCAGGAGCACGACCAGAGCGAAGGTGACCACACCGGTGAGCGATGCCGGAGGCGACGACGAGCTGGGCGAGACCTGCCAGAAGACCACCCGGCCGGCACGTGAGGCCGCCTCCACCACCAGGTCGTGTTCTTCGGCGCGCCGCTCGGCGGAGCCAGCTCCTCCGGCTACCGTTCGCCACGCGTGGTGGGCGTCGACCTCCGTACCCAGGGCACGCATAGGCGCCACTGGTTCGAGCTCGTCGGGGTCGAGGCGAGAAGCCACGAACAGGGCCTGCCAGTCCACCGGCTCTGTCTGCGGAGCGGGCAGCACATCGATGGGCGGTACTCTCACCAGGCGCAGTAGTCGACCCCGCGTATCGAGATCGACGAGGGACGACCTCGGCTCCCAGATCTTCTCGTCCCGCCAGAGCTCCCGCAGTCGCACTCCGGCCGGGGAGGTCCTGTGGCGATAGGTCAGAGGTGAAGACCACCAGTTGGCGACGCGCGCATGCCATTCGGCGAGCGGCAGCTCGAGGTCCTCGGGCAGTACGTCCGTAGCGTTCGGCACGATCAGCTGCGTCGCGCGACCGACATCCGCGACGCCGAGGCGTTCCAGCAACTGCTCTGCCTGATGCTCGAGGACCTGAGCGCTGAGCTGATCGCCGTCGACGGTCGCGATGGTGGTCTGACTGCGCACGAAGAGAACCCCGATCCAGGCGAGCACCGCGACGCCACAGACGGCCGCTGCCCTCGGACGGGAGATCGACCCCTCGACCGGCGCGGCGCGCAGGATCTCGGGCGACGGGGTCTCCCCCGCCGCCAGCGCCGCCGCGAGCGGGTCTCCACCGGGCAGCGACCGGGCGATGTGCAGAGCGTCGCCGGGCCGCTTCCGCGGGTCTCCCTGCAGGCAACGTCGGATGACTTCCGCCACCTGCGGTTCGAGGTCGTCGAGGGCACGCAGATGGTCCTCACTCGGCGCAGCGCGTGCGATGGCCTGCTCGCTGCCCGGCACGTCGGCGAAGGCGCGCTTGCCGGTGAACAACTCGTACAGGACCAGGCCGAGCGCGTAGATGTCGGACGCGAACGAGACCCGGCCGTCCACGAGATGCTCGGGCGCCATGTAGGCGGGCGTGCCAGCCTGGTCGAGACCAGCTTCCTGCTCGAGGATCGCGAGGCCGAAGTCGCTGATCTTGGCGTTGCCCTCGCCGTCGATCATCACGTTGGCGGGCTTGAGATCGCGGTGCAGGACTCCTCGCCGGTGTGCCGCCGCCAGTCCGGCACAGAGCTGGCGAGCGATCTCCAACGCCTTGGCTCCTGGTAGCCGACCGATGCGGCGGAGCAGAGAGGCGAGGTCCTCGCCGTCGACGTACTCCATGCTCAGGAACGCCTGCCCATCGGCCTCCCCGATGTCGTGCACCCGGACCACGCTGGCGTGGCTGATCTGCCTGGCGGTGCGGACCTCGGCGTGCAACCGTTGCAGCCAGTCGGGATTGTCGCTGAGGTCCAGCGGCAGAAACTTGAGCGCAACCTGCTCGGCCAGCTTGAGATCCTCGGCACGGTAGACCTCCCCCATGCCGCCTCGGCCGAGCAGCGCGACGATGCGATAGCGGGCATCGACCATCTGCCCGGGAGCGAAGCGCCCGCCGGCCGCTGAGCTCGAAGAACCGGCCAGGCCGGGCGGGCGTGCCGGTCCTGCACCCACTTTCCGAGGCAGATCCAACGCACCTCCCGTGGGCAGGTCAGGCGCACCGGTCCTTTCGCTGAGCAGGGAGCGCAAGTCGTCCACCAGATCCGGATCCTGCTGCTCCAGCTCGGCCAGCTGCGCCGAGCGCTGCTCACTGTCGAGCTCGGCCAGCCGGTCGAAGTGACTCTCGAGACGAGCATGGCGAGCTCGCGCTCCGGCGTCGCGTGTGCTGAGCTGACTTTCGTCGGTCGGCGTCATGGCGTTGTTCGGTCTGAGCTCTCGGCGGGAGCGGACAGGATACGGCCTGGGGACCTCGAGCGACAGCCGTGGATCGCTGAGGGAAACGCGCGGACCGCCAGCGGTCTCCATCATCCATCACCGCAGACGAGGCGACCGTCAGGTCGGAAGTGGTCTGCAGACCAGACGCTGCCTCGTACGTCGGGGACCCGCCGACCGCGCTCGGGCAGTACCTGCTCGACAGCGACGAGGTGCACGACGAGCAGGCCACTGGTGGGCCTCGCGGTGCTCAGTACTTCGAGGGCTCGGTGGTACCTCTGGGCGTGGTCGAGAACGAACGGCGGCTCGTCGCCTGGATCGCCTACAACGCACCTGGGGCGAGAAGGTGCCAGTCGCCTGACAAGGCCTTCCCGAGAAGGCTCCTGAGAGAACTGAGCAGAAGCGAGTTTGAGGAGACTCGTGAAGACCTGACAGTGGAGCGCCTTCAGAGCGCCATGCGTTGCCACTCCGCGCGGAACCTGGCTCAGCCGCACGCGTCGTCGACGGCGCGTCTCTCGCGCGCGTCGTCGGGGAGACTGCCGGCGATGTCGAGCGCCCTGCGGCAGTAGCGCTCCGCCTCGACCTGCCGTCCGCTCTCCCGCTCGAGCGCCGCCAGCGGCAGGAGGGCCGAGATGACGAGCGGAGAGGTACGGCCCGAGACGCGTTCCTCGATCTCCAGCCAGCGCGACAACGCGGGGCGGGCCTCGCCGAGCCTTCCCTGACGACGGTACATCGCGGCCAACGCCTCGAGCGTCGGGATGAGCGCCTCTTCTCGCCTCTGCCCCAGTGCCTCGGTGCGGGAGATCACGTCGAGCAGCCTGCCCTCGGCCTCCGCCGCGCGTCCCAGCTCCTCCAGGCAACCGGCCAGGCTGCGGTGGATCCAGCGCACCTCACCGTAGCCGAAGTCCCACGACGCCTCGGCGATCTCCACGGCACGACGCAACAGCGGCTCGGCATCTTCGGCGCGGCCCACGGCGCGGTAGATGTTGCCGAGCGTGGTGAGGCTGAAGGAGACGTGCGGATGATCCTCACCCAGCACCCTCTCGCGGATCCCCAGGGCCTCGAGCTCGATCGGAATCGCCTCCTCGTAGCGTCCCTGCTGCTCGTAGAGGATCGCCAGCACGTGAAGGCTCGTCGCCCGGCCGTAGCTCTCGTCGCCGCCATTGAGCCGCTCGATCTCCGCCGAGCGTAGGAGGAGCTGTTCGGCGTCGGCGAAGTCTTCCCGCGCGAGCGCGAGCACCGCCAGATTGTGCAGGCTCTGCGCCAGCTCTTCGTGCTCCGGCCCGAGCACTCGCTCGCGCAGGTCCGCCGCCCTCTGATGGGCCGCGCGCGCCTCCTCGAGCCGTCCGTTCTTCTCCAGCAGGTTGCCGAAGTTGTTGAGCGATCGGCCGAGCTCCGGCTGTTCGGGACCCTGCAGACCCTCGCGCAGCGCCAGCGCCCTCTCCGCCACCGCGAGGCCGGCTTCGTACTCACCCTGCCAGTGCATCACCTTGGCCAGCTCGTCGAGCGCGTCGGCCAGCTCGGGAGACTCTCCGAGCATCGTCTCGCGGACTTCGACCGTGTCCTCGATCAGCGGGCGAGCATCGTCGTACAACCCCAGCGCCGTGTAGACCCGACCCATGGTCTGCATCAGGTTGGCGCGCGCGTCCGGGTCTCGTTCGAAGTCCTCCCGGATCGTCTGCACGCCACGATCGAGCACCTCCCTGGCGGTGACCTCGGTGCCACGCGACCGCGACGGATCGGCCTCTTCGAACAGGCCGACCAGGAACCCGCTGATCTCGCGAGCGGTCTCCGCCTCCAGGTTGGCGCGGTCCCGCTCCTTCGCCACACGGCGGGCCTGCACCAGGGTGGTCACGAGCAACGCGAGGACCAGACCCGCCACGACAGACGCGAAGGCGACTCCCACACGATGCCGGCGGACGAACTTCCTGGCGCGATAGCTCGCGCTGGGCGGACCGGCGAGCACCGGCTCGTCGCGCAGCGAGCGGGCGATGTCCGCCGACAGCTCCGACGCCGACGCGTAGCGACGTGTGCGGTCCTTCTCGAGCGCCCGGAGAGCGATCCAGTCGAGGTCGCCACGCAGCCGGCGGGCGAGGGCGCGGGGATCCGTGGAGCGCCTCTGGGCGATCTCCCGCGCCAGCTCGCCACGCGTCGTGATCTGCGTGCTCGGTCGCAGCGGATCGGTCTCGCGGATCCTGCGCCGCACCTCGTCGAAGCCCGCCTTGCGCAGCTCCTCCGGATCCAGCGGCGGAACACCGACCAGCAGCTCGTAGAGCAGCACACCCAGCGAGTAGACGTCGCTGCGGGTGTCTATGTCGAGCCCGGTGTGCTCGGCCTGCTCGGGCGACATGTACACCGGTGTACCGATCCACTGTCCGAGCTGGGTGAAGACCGTCTGTTCCGTCAGGTGCCGAGCGGTGGCCTTGGCGATGCCGAAGTCGATGATCTTGACCACCGGACGGTCGTCGACCCGCGACACCAGGACGTTGCCCGGCTTGATGTCGCGGTGGATGATCCCCTTCTGATGGGCGTGGTGCACTCCGTCGCACACCTGCCGCATGAGATCGAGACGGGCGCGAGTGCTGAGGCGGTAACGGTCGCAGTAGCTGGTGATCGACTCGCCCTGCACCAGCTCCATGACGAAGTAGGGACGGCCCGACTCCGTGGCGCCGCCGTCGAAGACCTTGGCGATCGCCGGGTGGTCCATGAGCGCGAGCGCCTGGCGTTCGCTCTCGAAGCGGGCGATGACCGCGCGGGTGTCCATCCCCCACTTGACCATCTTGATCGCCACCCGGCGCTGCACCGGCTCGAGCTGCTGGGCCTGCCACACCTCGCCCATGCCGCCCTCGCCGAGCTGGCGCTCGAGCCGGTACGGACCGATCCGCTGGCCGGACGACATTCGCTCCCGCGAGCGGTGGTCCTGGACCTGGTCGAGCGTCGGCTGATCGTCTCCAGACGCTGCCGAGCCGCCGTCGACGGACTCCGGCGTCCTCTCGTCGGACGAGGCTGGAGCGGGAGTCCTGGAATCGTCGGAGGACATGGCGAGCTGTCTCGGGAACGAAGCTAGCCTAGCCGCTCCCCGCGTCGACGGTGACTGGATCGAGGTCTCGGGGCAATTCCACGGAGTCGGCGGGAAAGAACCGGGGGAAGGCGGTCCGCCGTGGGCGTCTGCCGCTGAGCGACTCCGCCCGAGAAGGGCCGACCACTTCCCGAGGAGGCCCCCCAACCACTTCCGGGAAGCCGCGACTTCACTCCCGACGACGGCCCCGCAGCGGCTCGCCGGCCAGCACGCCGTCGCGCAGCTCGCCGTCGACCACGACCTGGTTCCCGACGACCAGGAGGTGCCGCACTCCGACGGAGAAGGCGAGTGGATCCTCGACCGTCGAGCGATCCTCGATCCGCTGGGGATCGAAGACCACGATGTCCGCATCGGCATCCACCTGCAGGCGCCCCTTGCGCTGCATCGCGGGCACCCGCTTCTCGAAGTGCCGCGCCTGCAGGACGGTCATCTTGGCGAGAGCGTCCATCAGTGAGAGAACCTTGCGTTCTCGGACGTAGTGGCCTAGGACACGGCTGAAGGTGCCAGCGATCCGGGGATGGGGCGTTCCGCCGCCGTCGGAGCCGATGGTCGTCAACGGACTCGCGAGGGCCAGGGTCAACATCTCCTCGCTGTTGTCGTGGCACAGCAGGGGCACCTCGGTCGGGCTCTCGCGGATGGCGCGGAACCTCTCCCGCGTCAGCCATTCGCCGGTGCTCGCCAGCTGCAGCTTGGTCGAGAAGTACTCGTCCGGATAGGACTCCCAGTCGTCGAAGTAGGCGGCGCTGGAGGGACAGCCGCCGTAGGTGTACGCGGTGACGTCGGCGCTGACCCGGACGCCAGTCTGCTGCGCCTTGCCGAGCAGCTCGAGACCGATCGGCGTCCAGTCGTTGTAGGACGAGTCGAGGTGGAGGACGCGCACGTCCGCCCCGCTGAGGATGGATCCGGAGACCACCTCGTAGAGGTCGCCGTAGCTGCGCACCCGCTTCTCGTCGTAGCCCCAGCCGCGCATGTGAATGTGCGCCGGCGCGCCGTGGCGCGCCGCCAGGCGGAAGACCTCGAGGATCTCGGCCTGGGTTGCGGCGGGCACGTACTCGAGCGGGATGCCGATACCGACCGCGCCCTTCTCGAGCCCCGCCTCGAGTCTGGCGAGCACCTGCTGCAACTGCTGCGGCGTCGCCTTGGTGTGCTCCATGTCGATCCAGCGGGCCTCGCCCTCGAGCGCCGGATCGCCCACCACCTCGAGCCGCGCTTCCCAGAACCCGACGGCGCTGCCGTAGTGCACGACGGCCGAGGAGGTCATCTCCTCGTACCAACCGTCGATGTCGAGCGGGGCGCTCTCGGTGACGAAGATCGTCGTGACGCCATCCATGGCGCGGGCGCGATTGGACGCCAGGTCCGGCCGGTTGACGTGGGAGTCGATGAAGCCCGGTGCGACCACCAGCCCCGAGGCGTCGATCGTGGCCCCGCCCTGGAGCGGCGTCTCCGAGATCGCCGCGATCGTGCGTCCCCGGATCCCGACGTGCCGGATCTCGTCGAGACCCGAATCGGGGTCGATGACCCGGCCGTTCGCGATCACGATGTCGTAGCCGCCCGAAGCCGTCGTGGAGGCCTCGGTCGGCGCGTCACGCCCAGGGCCACAGGCCGACGCCAGCAGGAGCGTCTGCAGCAACACCACCGACAGAGCGATGGGCGAAGGCGGTCGAGAGCGAGTCGTTCGGTTCACGCGATCTCCCGCACCCACAAAGAGGGGATCGAGGTGGATTCGCCCTTCGAAACGACCGCGGACGCGAAACCGCACGCGAGCGACGCGGCTCGCCTCCTCTACCCTGCGCGCACGGCAACGGGGAAGCGATCCTCCCGGGAGGCGCCGGGCGGGAGCCCTCGCCCCGACGAAAATCGACCAAGTCGGCGCATGCCTGCTCGGTGCTGGTCCTCGGGTCTCGGCGGTCCTCGACCGAGGCTGCAGTAGGCTGCCGGGACGGACGATAGAACCGTCTCACCGCCGACTCGCCGCCGACTCGCCGCCGACGCGGGGGCGCATCCAAGAACGAGCTCGAAGGAGGGTCCGCTCATGAAGACGAACCGCTCGGTGATCGCCTGGTCGACCCTGATCGCCACCCTCGTGCTGGCTTCGGCCGCCGGGGCGAGTCGCGGCGGCAATCCCCCGCCGCAGCTCGTCATCACCAAGGCGGTGGCCGACGTGGGAGCCGGCTCGCTGCTGATCGAGGGAAGCAACTTCGGCTCGGATCCGACGGTGTTCCTCGGCGACGTCGGCGGCACGTTCGTCGAGCAGCCGGTGATCTCTTCGACCGCGACCTCCGTCGACGCCTCCCTCACGGCCGTCGATCCCGGGAGCTACCTGCTCGTCGTCTCCTCCGGCGCCGCCCCCACCCAGATCTACGCGATGGATCTGACCCTGGGCTCGAATGGCCCTGCCGGACCTGTCGGCCCCGAGGGACCCGCCGGGCCAGCGGGACCTGCTGGACCCGCCGGGCCAGCCGGGCCAGAGGGCCCGCCGGGAGCCACCGGGCCCGCCGGCCCGGTCGGGCCGCAGGGACCGCCGGGGCCGGCCGGGGCCGCTCTCGCTCTCGGCGATTTCTACCGCGCCACCGACAGCTACACCTGCAACGGCGGTGGATTGAACTGCGATCTCCTGGAGGCGGATCGACCGATCGCCCTCTGCGACCCCGGGGACGTCGCCCTGAGCGGCACCGCCTACCGCGATCCGACCGCCGATCTGCCGACCTTCCCGCTCCAGGACCGGGTGAGCTTTCCCCATCCGATCGCCGGCCTCGGTGCACCGACCGGATGGACCACCGCGCTGGGCAACATCCCGGACCAGCACGTGCTCGTGGTGATCGCGGTGTGCCTGGACCTGACCCCGTAGCTGCACAGGCGGGACGACGACCGACGTACCGGTCGTTCCGGTTCGCCAATGCCGATCTCAGGCGAGCAGCGCCTTCACCCCGGCGATCGCCCGCTCGATGTGGGCTTCGGTGTTGTAGATCGTCGGGCAGAGCCGCAGGCCTCCGGTGGGAGCACCGGCGATGCCGTGCTCCTGGTAGAGGCGGGAGCTCAGCTCGCGCGCTCTGCCCTCGGGAACCGCTGTGATGCAGACGCCGTGGCTGAGGGCGGGCGACATCGGGGTCGACACTTCGAGGCCCAGGTCGACGATGCCGGCCTTGAGCGTCTGCGCCAGGTGGCGGATGCGGGCCTCGACGCGGGCCGGGCCGATCTCGTCGTGCAGCGCCGCCGCCAGTCCGAGCGCGGCGAGTGCCGCGTCGTCGCGCTGGCCCATCGACTCGAACTTGCGCGCTCCCACCGGATCGGCGTCGAGGTCGTCGCCCCAGCCCGGCGCCACGATGCTCGGCCAGATGCGGCCGATGTTGCGCTGCGCCACGTAGAGCAGGCCGACCTCCTTGGGCCCCATGAACCACTTGTGGGCGCTGGCGCTGAACGAGTCGACGCCGAGTGCCCGCAGGTCGAGAGCGAGGGCGCCCCAGGCCTGGGCGCCGTCGACGTGCACGTAGATCCCGCGGGCGTGGGCCGCCGCGACCAGCTCGGCGATCGGCAGCAGGACGCCGCTGAGGTTCGACAGGTGGGTCAGTGCGAGCACCCGGGTGCGCGGCCCGAGGGCGGAGACGAAGGCGTCGACGAGTTGTTCCGGATCCTCGGGCGTGGCGGGGGTGTGCACCTTGCGCACCTGCAGTCCGAAGCGGGCGGCGCGCACCTCCCAGGCGACGTTGTTGGTGGGATGGTTCTCGTCCCACAGCACCACTTCGTCGCCCGGCTCCAGCTGCAGCCCGTTGTTGACGATGTTGTTCGCTTCGCTGGTGTTGCGCACCAGCGCGATCTCGTCGCCTTCGATACCGAGCTGGCGCGCCACCAACGACCGCGTCGCCTCGGTGAGCTCGGCGAACTTCGCCCGGTTCTCGAACGAGCAGTCGGTGTCGATGTCGGCCGTCAGCCGATCGACCTCTTCGGCGACCGCCCGGAACGACGGGCAGAGGTTCGCCGCGTTCATCGGCACGGCGGCCTCGGTGAAGCGGAACTGGCGACGCACCATCTCCCAGTAGTCGTCGGCGACGGTCTCGGACCTGCTCTTCGGCTGCCGGCCCGCGCTGGTAGTCGCTGGCAGAACGCTCCCACCCAGGATCAGAGCGGACGAGCGCAGGAAGCCTCGGCGGGACGACGGGAACGGTGAGCTCGAAGACGTCACGGCTGGATCACCTCATCGAGTGGAGGCGCCCAGCATACGGGACGGCTCCCGACGCGGAGTCGCACTACCTTGGACCACTTTCGGCCCGAACGGATACTCTGGAGGGAAACTCGAGTCAGCCAAAGAATTGACGCGTGCCCCGTCGTCCGACTCTGCTCGAGCTCACGGAGGGCAGCCAGCTGCTTCCACGCACATCCACCGGCCGCGCACCGCGAACCCTTGTGGACGGTGAGAAGCGCCCGCCAACATCACGAGCAGGCCGCGCCACGGTGTCGCCGCACAGCACCACCGTGACCGTGTTCCACCGCACCGCGTCGACTCTGCGATTCGCGTACACCCCTCGCCGACGCCGGCAGCCACTCGGACTCCTCGCGACTGGCGGATCCGACGAGAGCGGTCCTCTCCACCCCGGACTCTCGCAGTGACGCGCTCTGCGATCCGCGCCGAGCTGCTGCGCGCCGTCGCCGACGCGCTCCCCGAGCCGATCTTCGTGCTCGACGAGGACGGACGGTACGTCGCGGTCATCGGCGGCTCGCTGCGGGAGAAGTACGACGATCCGTCGGCACTCCTCGGGAGGACTCTGCGCGAGGTGCTCCCCGCTCCCCGCGCCGCCGAGTTCCTCGAGCGCATCCGCGCCTGTCTGGCGGAGGAACGCACGGTGCTCCACGACTATCTGCTCGACAGCGATGAGGTGCACGACGAGCAGGCCACCGGTGGGCCTCGCGGTGCTCAGTACTTCGAGGGCTCGGTGGTGCCTCTCGGCGTGGTCGAAAACGAACGGCGGCTGGTCGCCTGGATCGCCTACAACGCCACCGAGCGCCACCAGCTCCTGGAACGTCTGGAGGAGCAGCGCGCGCTCCTCGAACGTCAGGGCAGCCTGCTCGAGCACCAGGCGATGACCGACGACCTGACCGGCCTGGCCAACCGCCGCCGCTTCATGGCGCTGCTCGAGCGCGAGTTCGGAGACCGTAGCGCCCTCGCGTTGATCACTCTCGACGTCGACCACTTCAAGCGCATCAACGACCGCCGCGGACACGCGGCGGGCGACGAGGTGCTGCGCAGTCTCGGTCGTACGCTCCGCGCCAGCACCCGGCGCACCGACGTCGCCGCACGCATCGGCGGCGAGGAGTTCGCGATCCTGCTCCCCGACACCGTCTTGCGCGCCGCCCTCGACGTGGCGGAGAAGCTGCGGCGCACCGTGCGTTCGCAACCGGTAACGATCACCGGAGAGGAGCCGGTGCATTGCACCGTCAGCCTCGGCGTCGCCAGCCGCGCCGCGGACGACGCCGATCCGAGCGCCCTCCTGCAGCGCGCCGACGAAGCGCTGTATCGGGCCAAGCGCAGTGGGCGCGACAGGGCGCTGGCTGAGGAGTGAGCCAGACCACGACGAGGAACGAGGGGCAGCCGTCCGTCTCTGAGGAATGACCGGAGTGACATGAGTGACCTTCAGCTCTTCGTCAGTCTCGCCACGTCGGCTCTCGTCTACTGCATCAGCAGTGCGACGTTCCTCTGGGTGCTCCGAGTGAATCATCCGAGGTCGTGGTCGACCCTTGGCTGTCCGGGAGTCTTTCGTGGCGGAAGTCCGCAAGTCCGGCGCTGGCTCTTCGGCTGGTCCTTCCTTTCGTCAGGCGACCCGTTGCTGACGGCGCTGGGAGTCGTCGCCAATCTCTCCATCGTTTCCTTCATGCTCCTGGCGATCTACGCCGCGATCCGAGCCCTGTCCGTTGGTTGAGACCGCAGAGTGCCCAAGACGGGAAGCCGTGCCAGCTGTCTCGGAACACAAGTCGTCTCGAGAGGTCGGGAGGCAGAGCTGTCAGTCATTCCAACGAGACTCCCTCCCTACCGCACGCGGTACCGCAGCATCGCGCGCAGGTTCAGCAGCGGGTCGTCGCCGGCACCCATGTCTCCGGGCCGCTGCACTCCGAGCGGCGAGTAGAAGAGCTCGACGCCGAACCCGGCCCTGCGGTTCAGCTCCCAGGTCGCACCGGAGGTGAAGGAGTAGATCTGTCCGTCGGCGCGCAGACGGGTGCGGTCGAGGAAACCGAAGGTGCGCGCATCGGTCTGGAAGGTGAGATCGAGCTCGTTGACCGAGGCGCCGAAGTGCAGGGTCGGCACGCGGCCGCCGGGTGAAGCCCTGACGGCGGCGAGCTCGAGGCCGACGTAGTCGAGGGTGATGGTGTCGCTCGAGGGGGCCTCGCAGCCGAAGGGGTTGGCAGGAGAACCGGGGGCCGACGCCTCCTCTCCGCTGGGACAGGTGAAGTCTCCCTGCGCATCACCGTGCTGCGCATAGAGGCTGCCGCGCAGGCTCCAGCGCTCGCCGCCGAGCAGGCGGCGGGCGAGGCCGACGGTGATCAGGTCGGCCTCGACGCCGTCGATGTCGACCGGCGGCATCCAGCCGACGGTGAGCTGAAACTCGTGCGGCAGGCCGACGGTGGCCCGCAGCCGCGCCCACACAGGGGAGCGGTTGAGGTCCTCCTCCTTGATTCCGTTGAAGCCGACGGTGCGTTGCTCCTCATCGAGATGGGGGATCGTCAGCACCTCGAAGCCGAGGTCGACCGCACCGGGCTGCATCTCGGCGGCAGCGCCGACCGAGGTCAGCAGGCTGGCGGCGGAGAAGAACTTCATCGCCCACGCCTCGGGGCGGTCGAAGTCGAGCTCTTCGGTGCCTTCGAGCACCGGCTGCGCCGACGCCGGCAGCGCGCCGAGCGCCAGAGCCAACGCCGCGGCCGCGGTCGCCAGAGTCGCCCGGCGGCGCCCGGCCACCGGGCTCACGGGTGCACTTTGCATCACGGGCAGGTGTCGAAGGCAGCGACGTCGATCACTGCGCTGGCCAGGGTGCCGAGGGGGTTCGTGTACTCCTGCTCCTCGCCGCTCAGCGTGTCGGTGACGACGACCGTGAACTCGACGTTGGTGGCCGCCGCGAAGAGAACCCAGTAGGTCTCGACGCCAGCGAGACCACAGGCGTCGAGCACCTTGACCAGCATCTCGATGTTGTCCTCGGCGAAGAAGTAGAAGAGGCCGGAGTCCTCGGCCGCCAGGGTCTGGGTCATCGCGTCGCCCTCGTTGCCCTCGAAGTCGCGCCAGCCCACCTCGACCCGGAAGCGGCCTCCCTCGCCGAGGCAGAGCGTGGTCTCGTCGGCCTCGCAGGGCGGCGGGGGTGGCTGGTCGTCGTCGACGACGGTCAGCGTCGCCGTGCTGGCTCCGAGGCTGGCGCCGCCGGTGACGTCGGCCAGCATCAGGTTGACGGTCTCGTCGGGCTCGGTCTCGCCGTCGTCGAAGACGGTGACGGCGAACGTCCTCGCCGACCCATCCCCGTCCGGCCACTCGAGCACTCCGGAGGTGGCGGCGTAGTCGCTGCCGGCGGTCGCCGAACCGTCGGCGGTGCTGTAGCCGACCGAGATCGCGCCGTCGGTGCCGCTGGTGCGGGCCACGGTCACGGTGGCCTCGCCGGCGTCTTCGCCGACCTCGATCGTGGTCTGGGCGAAGCCGAGCGTGCCCGGGTCGTCGGCCGGCGGATCGTCGTTGTCGTTGATCGTCAGGGTGGCCGAGGAGGTGCCGAGGGTCGCGCCGCCGGACGGGCTGCTCAAGGTCAGGTTGACCGTCTCGTTGGGCTCGTCTTCGCCGTCGTCGAGGATGGGCACCTGGAACGACTTGGTCGCCCCGTCGCCATCGGCCCAGGTGAGCGTTCCGCTGGCGGCGGTGTAGTCGCTGCCGGCGCTGGCGGAGCCGTTGGAGGTGGCGTAGGCGACGCTCACCGCACCGTCGACGCCGCCGGTGCGCTGCACGGTGATGTTCGCGGCGCCCCCTGCTTCGCCCACGGTGTAGGAGGACTGGGCCAAGCGCAGCGTTCCCGGCTCGACCTGGCCCCCTTCGACGGTCAGGCTGCCGACCATGCCGAAGGCGGCGTGCGCCTCGCATTCGTAGTCGATGTTCGCCGGCGCATCGAACGTCAGCGTGAAGCTCCAGGCGTTGGTGGAGACGCTGCCGTTGCCGCCCTGGCCGTCGCAGCCGTTGGCGCAGCGGAAGTTGGCGCCGCTGGTGGCGCGCACGTTGTGCAGGCCGCCCTGATTGGTCCACGTCACCGAGTCGCCGACGGTGATGGTGAGAGAGCTCGGCGTGAAGGTGTTGCCCGGGCCGACCAGCACCGTGTGGTTGACGGCGTGGGCGGCGTCGAACGCCGGGCCTTGCGAGAGGAGCAGAACCAGGAGGACGACGGGTGAGGCGAAGTTCGGCGCACGCAGGGACATGTCGGAATCCTCCAAGGGAACGTCTGCACGCGCTCCGGTCGCGGACGCGTGCTCGGCTCGAGGGTGATCGGTCGGGTGCTCTCGGGTGCTCTCGGGTGCTCTCGGGTGCTCTCGGGTGCTCTCGGGTGCTCTCGGGTGCTGTGTCCCCCTGGAGGGGTTTCTGGTTCAATGGTCTGTCGAAACGATGCCGTCCGAGGCGCACCCTCAGAAGCGCTCGCCGGCCTCCTCTGCGGAAGTTCCTCCGATCCGTTTGAACCTTCGGTGCGCCACGGTGGGACCTAGCTGTCAGCGGCAGAGGTCCCGGCCGCACCACGAGGACCGGGGAGGCTCGAGCTCACCGGTCTCCTTCGCCAGGGACTGCGGCTTCATGACCGAGCTCAACTCCCACACCGACGCGCAGCTCCTGGCCGGAGTGGTGGCGAAGGATCGCCGCTGCTTCGAGGAGCTGTACCTGCGCTACCGGCGCCGGGTGCTGGGCTATCTCGTGCGCATGCTGGGCGGCCGCGAGCACGCCGAGGAGGTGCTCGACGACACGATGCTGGTGGTGTGGACCGACGCCGAGCGCTTCGACAACCGTTCGAAGGTGTCGACCTGGATCTTCGGCATCGCACACAACAAGGCGATGAAGCGGCGTCGCCGCCTGGTGAAGCACTCGGCCGAGGTCAGCACCAGCCGGGAGGTCCTGGCCACCCGCCCGGATCCGGCCAGGGGGATGGGGCCGCGCGAGATCCGCTGGGCGCTCGACAAGGCGCTCGCCGCGCTCACCCCCGAGCACCGGGCGGTGGTCGAGCTCACCTACTTCCGGGACTGTTCCTACCTCGAGGTCGCGGAGATCGTCGGCTGCCCGGTGAACACCGTCAAGACCCGCATGTTCCACGCCCGCCGCAGGCTGCGGGAGATCCTCCCCCGGCTGGGCCTGGACTCGGCCTGAGACCGCTGGAGACTGGAGTCGCGCCCATGAACCGCTCACCCACCGCCGAGCTGCCGCACGACGAGGCCTGGCGACTGCTGCCCTGGTTGGCCAACGGGAGCCTCGAAGGAGAGGAGCTCTGCTCGCTGCTCGACCACCTCAAGGGCTGCCCCACCTGCCGCGAGGAGCTGCGCTTCCTGCCCGAGCTGCGGGCGGCGCAGGATGCCTTCCCCGAGGTGGACGATGGATCCGAAGCTGCCCTGCGCCGGGTGCTGGCGAGAGTGGAGCGGGGCGAGCCGGCGAAGGGGGGGCGGGCCGGAGGGGAGGGCCGCGTCGCGGTGCCGCTGCGCGCCCTGCGCGACCTGATCGCGTCGCCCCGCGGAGTCCGGGTCGCGCTCGCCTCACAGCTCGCGGTGATCGTGGTCCTGGTGGGAGTGCTCGCGATGCGGCTGCCCTCTGCGGTGAGCGCCGGGTCCGAGTCCCGCGACCCTGCCACGGAAGTCGTCGCGACGGACGCCACCTTCCGCACGCTCTCGGACGGCGAAGGAGGAGCCACCGATCGCGCCGGCGTTGCCGACGGCCTGGAGGTGCGGCTCGTCTTCGCACCCGAGGTGACCGCCGCCGAGCTGCTCGAGCTGCTGCGCTCGACCGGTGGGGAGATCGTCGCCGGACCGAGCTCTGTCGGCGCGTTCACCGCCAGGCTGTCTTCCCGTGACGTGGAGCGCGAGTCCACGACGCTGGAGCTGCTGCGCGGGCGCAGCGAGGTTCTGCTGGCGGAGCCCGTGGCGTGGCCGTGAGCCGGGCGCCGGGCGCCGGGCGTTCGCAGCGGCCGAACGGGCGCCGCGGTGGCGATTGGAGCGTGCTGGTCGCCCTGGCGGCGATCGTCGCCCTCTTGGCACTCGGCTGCGCAAGCACCCCCGACCCGCGCATCGTGCAGCCGCCTCAGGGGGCCTTCGCCATCGGCGCCAACCCGCTGCAGCTCATGGTGACGCTGCCGCGGGCCGATGCCGCCACCCTCGACCGGCACGTGATCGATCTCGCTCGCGACTACGGACTACGGCCCCTGGTCGCCTGGCCGGTGGAGTCGCTCGGCACCCGCTGCGTGGTCTTCGAGCTGGCCACGCCGCGCTCCCTCGGTGAGGTCTCGGCCCGCCTGCGCGAAGACCCGAGGGTGGCGATCGTGCAGAAGATCCAGAGCTTCGAGACGCTCGGCGCCGAGCCGGCGGCGACCCCGAAGGCGCAGGATCCGTACGGCCACCTGCAGTACGGCGCCGAGGCGCTGGGGCTACGCGAGGCACACGCGCTGGCGACTGGCCACGGCGTCGAGGTGGCGCTGATCGACACCGGGCTCGACATCGATCATCCCGACCTCGCCGACCGCGTCGGGGTGGCGCGCAGCTTCGTCGCCCGGCGCGGCGTCGGCTTCACCCAGGACGTGCACGGCACCGCACTGGCGGGAGTGATCGCGGCGAACCGCGACAACGGCGAGGGCATCCTCGGCGTCGCGCCCGAAGCGAGCCTGCTGGCGCTCAAGGCGTGCTGGTCGAAGCGGGACGGCAGCAGCGAGGCGCAGTGCGACAGCTACACCCTCGCCCTGGCGCTCGACTTCGCGATCGTGCGCGGCGTCGCGGTGATCAACCTGAGCCTGGCTGGGCCCGACGACCCCCTGCTGCGAGCCCTGGTGGAGCGCGCCGTCGAGCTGGGGATCGTCGTGGTGGCCGCCCGCGAGCACGATCATGGGAGTGGCGGCGGCGGCGCCGACTTCCCGGCTTCGGTGCCAGGCGTGCTCGCGGTGAGCTCTGTCGGTCCGGAGGGAGCACCGAGGACGCCGGCCTCACCGCCCAAGACGTCGAGCGCGCTCCTGCACGCGCCAGGCGTCGACGTGCTGACCACCGTGCCGAAGGCCGCCTACGACTTCCTCTCGGGCAGCTCCCTCGCAGCGGCACACGTCTCCGGTGTCGCCGCCCTGCTGCTCGAGCGCCGCCCCGGCCTGCCCTCGGCGCAGATCCACGAGCTGCTGCTCGACACGGCGACGCCGAAGGACGAACGCCTCGTGGTGCATGCCTGCTCCGCCCTGGCGCGCCTGCTCGCTCTCGAGGCGGCCGCCTGCGAACCGGCGGCCGAAGCAATCGGGGCGACCACTGAGAGGGATTCGAGTTGAGAATGTCCACCATGGGAAAGTCGTCGCCAGCCGATCGCCTCACGCCCGCCGTGCGCGCAGTCCGTGCGCTCGCACTGCTCGGCGTCCTCGTACTGACGGGCACAGTGGCGCGAGCCGAGGAGTGGACGATCGCGGAGAGCGAGTCGGTCTTCGCGGTGGTGACCCAGAAGGCCGGCATCGCCGCGGGCCTGGCGCACGATCACCTGGTGGTCGCCGAGGGCGCAAAGGTGGTGCTGCGCTTCGATCCGGACCGACCGCTCGAGGCGCGCTTCGAGCTCGACGTCGCGGCGAGTGACCTCGTCGTCGACGATCCCGACCTGAGGGCTCGCTGGGCGCCGCGGCTGGTGGAGCTGGAGCTGCTGCCGGATGCCGGAGAGGACCTCTCGGAGAAGTCCCGCGCCAAGATCGCCCGTTCCATGCTCGGCGGCTCCCAGCTCGACGCCGCGAGCCACCCCCGGATCGCGGCGACGATCGGCGGCATCCGCGCGAAGAGGACCGAGCGCGCCGGAGCGGTCTTCGACTACGAGGTCGACCTCACGCTCGAGGTGCGCGGGAAGGCCGTGACCAGGCCCGCGGCAGCGAGGTACTCCCTCGACGCTGCGTCGAACGGCGGCGAGCTGCTGATCGAAGCCCTGGCCACCTTCCAGTTCACCGACTTCGGCATCGAGCCCTACTCCGCGATGCTCGGGGCGGTGAAGAACGCGGACGAGTTCTACGTCTATCTCAATCTATGGGCGAAGGCGTCGCGGTGAGGGACGGGACCTGGAGTGGTGGGGCCCCAAGGGAGCGTGGGAAGGTGTCGGGCGTCGGTGGATACTGAGTCCAGCCGGTCACCCGACGTGCATTGCCCATCGGCCGCCGCTCTCGCCCTGAGTGCGTTTGCCGTCGCGCTGTCCGGGTGCGTCCCCCGAAGAACTCCCGCGGTTCAAGGCTCGATGAAGAACTCCGCCTCATTCAGCAGGGCGCCATCGAAGGTGGCCAGCTGCGAGCATCCCGCCTCGACAGCGTCTTCCCGAACGAGGTAGTCGGCAAAGTTCCCTTTGCCAGCTCGGAAGCGATCGAGGGCACGCCGTAGACGCGCCGAATCTCGGTACACCAGATGGCGCGCTCGCAAGAGCGCATCGACGAGATCGCTGACGTCGCCCCGGCCCAACTTGTAGCTGGTCGAGAGGACCCAGACGAACTCGCAGATCACCACGTCGGACACCCAGGCTGTGGCGCCTTCGGCCTGGATCCTCTCGACCAGAGCTTTGCAGCGTGCGGTCTGCGCTTCGTCGTCTTCGACCAGGAGTCGAACCAGAACGTTGGTGTCGAGCGCAATCACTTCCTGCGCTTCCTTCTTGCTCTAGGCGTGCCCTTCGCAGTCGAGGCCGCGATGTCCCGATTCATCTGTTCAACCGTGATGCCGCGCTCGCGAGGCTTGACGATCCCGACGAGGCTGAGCAGGTCGACATCTTGAAGCCGCACTTCGACGACTCGGTCGTCTCGCACACGAAACTCCAGGCGGTCTCCAGGGTCGAGAGCGAGAGCATCTCGCACGGACTTTGGAATCGTCACCTGGCCTTTGCTCGTCAGGGTTGCCGAAGCCATACTGCTCCTTTCCAGACTCCGGATTCCTTACTTGCAGGTAAGGATACCACTCTGCGGGGGTACGAGCATCTCAGTCCTGCGGACAGCTCTCACTCCTTGCGGTAGTCGACGCCGAGCCAGCGCTCGATCGCGACGTGCACCGTCACCTGGCCTTCGAAGCCGCCGGAGTTGGCGTAGGCCGTCCCCCGCTCTTCTCCGAGGTAGCGGACGGCCATGTGCAGGAGCTCCTCGTCGGAGGCCCCGCGGATCGAAACCACCGGGCCCTCTGTGCTGACGTAGGTGTACGGCGACGTCTCGGTCTGGGCGACGAGGCTCACCCGCCGTCCGACCTCGAGCAGCCTGCCCTTGCGCGATCCGGCGTCGGTGGTGAACCAGAGCTGGTCGCCCGGAGCGACGTCGTACCAGACGGGCGCCAGGAGCGGGCCCGACCCTGGATCCTCGAGGCCGAGGATGCCGACGTGCAGACCGGCCAGGAAAGCCCGCTTCTCGTCTCGACTCATTCGCGTCATGGTTGACCCCTCGCTGAAAGTCTCCGCTAGACCTCGCCTCAGGTGCCGCAGACCCCAAGGGCTCAGATCCACTGGGGTCTAAGCACGGGCAGCTACCGTTTCACTCTGCGAGGACCCCGCCCAGCTCCTCGTTCTCATGGATCGAGTCCTCCAGGTGCCGTAGCACGCTCGACCGGACGCGACGCCTGCTCAGGTACTCCTGGACCGCCTCAGTCAAGAGGCCGGAGACGCTTCGGTTCGTCTCCTGCGCCAGCTGGCGGAGCTCGTTCCAGGCCTTCTCGTCCACCTTCGAGCTGATCTCGATGGCCGACATGTGCCTTCCCTTCGGTTCGACGATGGCACATCCTGACGCGCCTGATTCCACTCGATCGCTCGGTGTGCCAGTCCGCCTGTCCTGCGGCCCCGATCTCCTGATCCGGGCCCCAGACGGAGTCCGAGTCCACTGCAGGGCTACTTCGACAAAGATCGACGGAGGAAGTCGTCGATTTCGGTCCTCGACATGCCCTCCGCTTCGGCCCAACGCCGGATCTCGACAGCATCGACCGTCTGGTGAGCAGCGACCATGAGTGCCTGGTCGAGGGCCTGTCGGTCCTGCCAGTGTAGGTAAGCAGCGAGGCGGTCCATCACGCTCTGCGTCGGTGTAATGACCACGAGAGGACCATAGGGCGTAGCGATGCTCGCAAACTCGCTTGCCGCCGGAAAAGAGCGGCCGAAGGAGACGGGGCCAGGAGGAAACTCGACGAACCATCGGCTCTTCGGATGATCGAAGTAGCGCGCTCGTCCTTGGCTCGCCCGTTCGAAACCCAGCGGTTGCAGCGCCCGCTCGAGATACCGCATGTGTGCAGAGCAGACGAAGTCGAGATCCGCTGACTGGTACTCGTTGTCGGTGTAGGCCGACACTGCTCCGCCTCCCGAGAGGACCGCTGTGATTCCCGCCTCGCTCAGAGCCCTAGAAACGAGGCCAGCGACCTCCAGCAGACTCGAGCGCTCAGTGATCAACGGCCGACCTTCTGGACCTCGAGGGGCTTTCCGCTACGCCGAGGTCGCTGCCTCTGACGGAAGTACTTCTTCGTTACCTCTGTAGGGAGCCCCGCAAGGACGGTGGCAAGGAAGTTCCGCAGCCCATCGACGATTGGGCTCCGCGGATTCCACTCGAAGACACGGGACCGGCCGACGGGGCGGCTCGTCAAGAGGCTCGCACTTTCGAACTTCTCCAGCTGCTCGCGGGCCCTGCTGGGAGACATCCCGAAGGTCCTGGCAATTCGGGCGGCGTGACCGGATCCGTAGTTCTCGAGGAATAGGAGAACGCGGGTCGCGGAGGTGTTGCCGAAGACGGCGTCGAGAGTTGGATCCTGCATGATGACCTCTGGCCATTATACACCGGAAAGCGGTCGATATCGACCGCACAACGGTCGCTCGCCAACACACGCTCATCGGCGTTGACGACCGGATGGTGATGAGGAGGGACTCGGAGGGAAGTCGATGGACCCTCTGAGACTTCCATGAGCCGCAAGTATCCGCATCGGTCGGCGATCGTGCTCGCCACCGCCATGACTGCGAGCTGTACCTCGGTGCCGGCAGATCCATGTACCGGGCTTCGTCCGTCCGACACCGCGGGCTTCGGGAACGGGCGCGCCTCGTTGCACGAAGTCGCTAGGCTATGGGCAAACACCTCGATTCTCCTGTCCGGAAGCTGTCGTCTGGGAGATGCCCCTCATGCGTGACTCCGTGCCTTCCGTACCCTCTCTACCCTCCGCTCCCTCTCTCGTTCCTTGCCTCGCGGCCCTGGGCTGTCTGCTCACCGCGGCGACCTCCCTCGGCCAGGCGCCGGCCTCCGGCGCCAGCGACAGCTCGGCGTGGGCCGCTCTCTACGTCGACTACTGCGCGGTCTGCCACGGTGCGGACCTCAGCGGCGAAGCCCAGGGTACGCCGCTGGTGGGCGTCGAGCTGAAGCACGGCGATTCCGTCGAGCAGATCGCGGCGACGATCGCCAAGGGGGTGCGCGGCACCGGCATGGAGGCGTTCTCCGGCGAGCTGAGCGACACGCAGATCCGCTCGCTCGCCATCTACATCGCCGAGGAGCGCGCCCAGATGCCGTTCGCGGACTTCAAGGTCGCCGCGCCGCTCGAGGTGCCGACCGCCGTGCAGTCGAGCGAGCTGCACGACTTCCGCTTCGAGACCGTCGTCGCGGATCTCGATCCGCTGCCCTACTCCATCGCTCCGCTGCCCGACGGCCGCATCCTGCTGACCGAGAAGATGCGCGGACTCAGTGTCATCTCGCCGCAGGGCGAGCAGTCCGACCTCGTCGCCGGGGCACCGACCGGCTACGACGACGCGCCGAGCGGCGGCATCCTGCGCTTCGGCAACGGCTGGATCCTCGACGTCGCGCCGCATCCCGAGTTCGAGGAGAACGGCTGGATCTACCTCTCCTACGGCGACCGCTGCAGCGACTGCAACGAGGTCAGCCGGGGCGCAGGGAAGCCACCGGTGTCGGCGCTCAAGCTGGTCCGCGGCCGCATCCGCGACGGCCGTTGGGTCGACGAGGAGACCCTCTGGGCAGTGGACAAGAAGCTCTACGCCCCGGGCACCGACATGGCGGCCGGCGGGCGGATCGCGTTCGACGGCGCCGGCCACCTCTTCCTCAGCTTCGGCATGATGCCGGGCTTCGGCTACACCGGCATCCAGGACCTCGATCGACCGTGGGGCAAGATTCACCGCCTGCACGACGACGGTCGGGTGCCGGCGGACAATCCGTTCGTCGACGTGCCCGGCGCGTTCGGCACGATCTGGACCCTCGGCCACCGCAGCCCGCACGGCCTCGAGTTCGACCCGGCGACCGGCCAGCTCTGGGAGACCGAGATGGGCCCCCGCGGCGGCGACGAGGTCAACCTCATCGTGCGAGGGCACAACTACGGCTGGCCGCTGACCTCCAAGGGCGTGCACTACAACGGCAAGCCGGTCGACGGCGAGGGACTCGGCATCACCGTCCCGCTCGAAGACATCGACCAGCCGGTCGTCGACCTGACACCCGGAGTCGCCGTCTCCAGCTTCGTGGTCTACGACGGCGAGGCGTTCCCCGGCTGGCGAGGCCACCTGCTGGTCGGCTCGCTCAAGGGCTCCGACGTCGAGCGCTACGTGATGGAGGACGGTCGCCTGGTCGCCCGCGAGAAGGTGGTCGAGGACCTGGCCCGGGTGCGCGACATCGAGGTCGCGCCCGACGGCACCATCCTGCTGCTGCTCGAGCACGCGTCCGGCGGCCAGATCGTGCGCATGACGCCGCAGTAGGGACTGCTCCCGCCACGCGCCCACACCCCCTCGTGGGTTGGTCGCCGACCCCGGCGGCATCGAGGTCACGTTCTCCACGGACCGCCGGTGGCACTCGATCACCCGTGGAGTCGATCCGCCCAAGAAACGCGGTTCGGTTGTCCGGCGCCGGAGGGAGAAGTGTCTCGTCGACGGCACCGAATGTCGGCGGCGGCGCGAAGAGGCACGAGCTGTGTCCGCTCGAAGCCGGTGCGTCCGTATCGCACCTGAGTCGGTACGTAGGGGCAGTGCCAGCCAAGCCCACGACACGACCAGAAAGGACCACCCGATGAAGACGCTTCGCGCTCTCGCCCTCCTGCTGACCTTGGCAACGCCCCCCCTCGCCGCGTTCGAGACCATCTCGGCCGACGAGACGCTCAGCGGCGGCTCGATGGGTGAGTTCGGTCTGCGCGTCGCGGTCGACGGCGCTCTCGCCGCAGTGCTCTCGCCCGGCGATCTGACGATTCAGCTCTTCACCTTCGACACCTCCACCCAGGGATGGACCGTCGGCCCGACCCTGTCGCCATCGGGTGCCGTGGGGCTCGGCCCGGCCGTCGCGGTCTCGGGCCTCACCGTCTTCTACTCGGTGATCACCGACTTCGGCGCCAACCCCCCCGCCACGCAGACCTACGAGGTGCGGGCTCAGAGGCTGTTCCCCAGCCCCCAGGTCGTGACCTTGATCGCCTCCCCTGGCGCCGCCCCCGCCGCGCTGGCCGCGGCAGAGGACGTCGTGCTGCTGGGGGTTCCCAGGGGAGACGGCAACGTGCAGTCGCACATGCGGGTCTTCGGCTACGACGGCAGCACCTGGTCGCAGCTTCTCCAGCGCGCGGCCGAGCCCTTCGATCTCGGGTACGGCAGCGCCGTGGCGACGGACGGCACCTGGTTCGCCGTCGGCGATCCCGCCGAGGGCGACAACGGAGCCGTCGAGATCCTGATCAGACAGCCCGGTGGCGGAGTCGGCTACGTCAACACCATCGTCTACGAGAACCCATTGCAATCAGGTGCCCGCTTCGGCGCCTCGGTGGCGGTCGACGAGGACTGCCTGGTGGTGGGGGCTCCCGGTTACAACCGGGGCTTCATCCCGCCGACCCCCGACACCGGAGCCATCGTCTCGTACGGTCTCAACCAGTTCGGCCTCTGGACCCCGCAGGAGACCGTGGTGCCGGAGGGTGCCTTGGAGGACGACGCGTGGGGGGACTCGCTCTCGCTCGCCGGCGCCAACCTGGTGCTCGGCGGTCAGGACGTGCAGCGCCTGAACGCGAACCCGCAGGGCGACGCGGCGCTCTTCCGCCGCTCGGGGACCAGCTGCGCCGAAGGGTCGTGGAGCGAGTACGCCCGCCTGCGCGCCACGCCGCTGGTGATCGACCCGGACGCACCGGCCGACTTCGGTGCTGCTGTCGCAATCGACGAGCTCAGCGGCGTCCTCGTCGGCGATCCCATGGGGCCCACCGGTGAGGGCGACGGACGCGCCTACGCCTACTCGGCCTCGCTCCTGGTGCTGTTCACCGACGGCTTCGAGACGGGCGATCTGTCGCAGTGGTCGGCGAGCGTGCCCTAGCGCAGACGCGTCGACGACTTCCGAGTGCGGCGGGTCCTCGCACGGCTCCCGGCCTCCGCCTCGACTACGCCGCTCGCGGCTCCTTGTAGACTCCTGCCACCTCAACCCCTTCGTGAGCAAAGCGCCGTCGCCTTTGGCCGACGCGCACGGCCGCGATACGTCAGTGATGAGCACGGACACCCACACCGGGAAGCTCGGCACCGCCCTCGGGCTGTGCGCCCCGCTGCTGGCGGCGGGCGCCACGATGCTCTGGTTCCGCCAGGTGCGCCTGGTGGCGATCCCGGAGAACCGGTCGCTCTTCGTCGCCGCCTGGATCCTCGCCATCGCCCTCGGCCTCGCCGCCTTCGTCCAGCGGACCCGCTGGTTCGGAGGCATCGCCGCGGTGCTCGGCATCGGCATCGGGGCCCTCCTGCTGTTCACGGTGGCGATCAGCCGTCAGGAGGTGGCGCCGAACAGCATCCGGGTCGGCGAGACCATGCCGCAGTTCACGGCGCTGGACGAGCGGGGCGAACGGTTCGACTCCGCCAGTCTCGCCGGCGAGCTGGTGCTGCTCAAGTTCTTCCGCGGCCACTGGTGACCGTACTGTGTCGCCGAGTTACGGCGATGGGCAGAGCTGCACGGAGAGCTCGAGCAGCGTGACGTCCAGGTCGTCACCGTCAGCACCGATCTCCCCGAGGAGATCCGCGACAAACGCAGGCACCACGGCCTGCAGGCGATCATGCTCTCGGATCGCGACCTCGCGGTCACCGATGCCTTCGGCCTGCGCAACCAGGGTGCGCACTCCGGACCGCCGTCGGGCGCCGACGCGCTGCCGGTGCCGACGACGCTGCTGATCGACCGCGACGGCAAGGTGCTCTGGCTCGAGCACTCGGAGAACTACCAGCGTCGTTCCGGCCCGGAGTTGGTGCTCGCGGCGCTGAAGCGACACCTCGACTGAGAAGCCGGGCTGCGAGAGAGCCCACGACAGCACCACAACGAGCTCCGTTCCCGCCGCCGCCGCGCAGGCGAGCGGACGACCGCGGGACTGCGCCTCCGGAACCGGGAGGGTCGCACTCCGAGAGTGCCTCGCGCGGTGCTAACTTCACTCGCGACGGCGCCGGCCCGGCGGCCGGCTGGAAGACCTCGACAGAAAGAGGGACACCGGGTCGTGACAACGGTTCGGTACGGCAGCAGATCGGAGCGGCCCAGCCTCCAGGCGCGTGATCCGGAGGCCGACGAGCACCGGGAGCCTTGCCGGTGACCGCAGGACGTGCATCCCGCCCTGACGGCTCGCAACCCGAAGGAGAGCACCGCGACACCACCGAGCTGCTGGCGGCGGCGCGCGGCGGCGACCGGTCGGCCTACGACGAGGTGTTCGCGCGGGTCTACGACGAGCTGCGGCGGGTCGCGGCGCGGCAGGCGGCGCGGCTCGGCGTCGGCGACTCGCTGGCCAGCACCGCCCTGGTGCACGAGGCCTATCTGAAGCTGGTCGGACAGGGGGTGGTGGCCAGCAACGACCGGGTGCACTTCTTCGCCCTCGCCGCGCGGGCGATGCGCCAGATCCTCGTCGACCACCTGCGCCATCGCGGACGGCGCAAGCGCGGAGGCGCCGCCGACCACGTGCCGCTCGAGCACATCGAGGTGCGGGCGGAGTCGGCCGGTGCGCCGGTGGAGGACCTGCTGGCGCTCGACGCGGCCCTCGACCGGCTGGAGGCGGTCGACCAGGAGCTCGGGCGGCTGGTCGAGTGGCGGTTCTTCGCCGGCCTCACCCTGGAGGAGATCGCCGGGATGACGACGACGTCGGAGCGGACGCTGAAGCGCGACTGGCAGGTGGCGCGGGCGTTCCTGCTGCGCGAGATGTCGGGAGACGCCACGGTCGGCGTGGCGGGGGTGTGAGCGCCGCGGGAGACAGCGACTGGAGGGAGATCCGACGCTGGGTGGGCGAGCTCGCGGAGACCTCGGGCGAGGAGCGCGAGCGACGTCTGGCGGAGGTGCCGGAAGGGCTTCGGGGCGAAGTGCGCTCGCTGCTCGAGGCCGGCGACGGCGAGCTGTCGATGCGGCTCGAGGCGGCCGTCGGTGAGCAGGCGGCCGAGTGGCTGGCCGACCGCGACCGCGAGTCGGCCGCCTCCCGCTCCACGGATCCGGGCCCCTCCCTCGCCGGCGTGGTGCTCGGGGTGTGGCGGCTCGAGCGCCCGCTCGGGCGCGGCGGCATGGCCGAGGTCTGGGAGGCGGTACGGGCCGACGGCACCTACGAGCAGCGCGTCGCGGTGAAGCTGATCAAGCGCGGCATGGACAGCGAAGAGATCGTCGCCCGCTTCCGCCGCGAACGGCAGATCCTCGCCCGCCTCGAGCACCCGGCGATCGCCCGCATCCTCGACGGCGGGGTGGCGCCGGACGGACGGCCGTGGCTGGCGCTCGAGATGGTCGACGGCGAGCCGATCACCGACTGGTGCCGCCGCCACCGGGCCGACCTCGCGCAGCGGATGGCTCTGGTGGTCGAGGTCTGCGACGCGGTGGCGGCGGCGCACCGGCAACTGGTGGTGCATCGCGACCTCAAGCCCTCGAACATCCTGGTCGACTCCGAGGGCCGCGTGCGGCTGCTCGACTTCGGCATCGCCAAGCTGCTCGCCGGCGATGGCGCGGACAGCGACGGAGACGCCACCCGCACCGAGGCGCGGGTGCTGACGCCAGGCTACGCGGCCCCGGAGCAGATCCGCGGCGAGCCCGTCTCGACCGCGACCGACGTCTACGCCCTGGGCGTGGTCGCCCACGAGCTGCTCACCGGTCAGAAGCCGCACCGCCGCCGCGACCGGAGCGGTGACGGATCCGCGAGCAGCGCGGCGGTGGAGCGACCCTCCGTCGTGCTCGCCCGCTCCGCCGCCGAGAGCGATGAGCCGGGACGCCCGGAGCAGGCGCGCCACGAGGCGCGGATCGTCGCCGGCGATCTCGATGCCGTGGTGCTCACCGCGCTGCGAGCGGAGCCCGAGCGTCGCTATCCATCGGTCTCCGCTCTCGCTGCCGACCTCGAAGCCTGGCTCGACGGGCGGCCGGTCTCGGCACGCCCCGACACCGCGGCGTACCGCATCGGCAAGTTCGTCGGCCGGCACCGCTTCGGCGTCGCCGCGTCGCTGCTCGCCCTGCTCCTGCTGCTCTCGGCCACCGCCTTCGCGCTGCTGCAGTCACGTGAGGCGCGGCTGCAGGCGCGCCGCGCCGAGCGCGTGCGCGACTTCCTGACGTCGATCTTCGAGGTGTCGGACCCGATCCGGGCCCGCGGCGAGGTGGTCACCGCCCGCAGCCTGCTCGACGAGGGCCTGCGGCGCAGCGAGGACGAGCTGGCGACGGAGCCGCGTCTGCGGGCGGAGATCGCCACCTTGCTCGCGGGCCTCTACCGCAAGCTGGGCGAGGCCGACGTCGCCGCGACGACTGCCGAGAGGGCGTGGGCCGAGCGCACCGCCCTCGAGGGACCCGAGTCGGTGGCCGCCGCGGAGAGCGAGCTGGTGCTCGGCTGGGCGCTCGCCTCACTCGGTCGCTACGAGCCGGCGCGGGTGCATCTCGAGCACGCGATCTCGGTGTTCGAGCGCGTCGAGGGCCCGGACAGCCTGGCCGCCGCCGAGGCGCGCGAGCCCCTGGTGGAGCTCGTCTTCACGGCCGAGGGACCGGCGCAGGCGCTGCCGATCGTCGAGCGTCGGCTCGCCACCTACCGCGCCCACTTCGCGCAGCCGGATCCCAGGCTGGGCCTCAGCCTCTCCGACCTCGGTGTGGTGCTGCAGACCCTCGAGCGCTTCGACGAGGCGGAGACCGCTCTGGAGGAGAGCCTGGAGATCCTGCTCGCCACCCTGCCGGCGGACGATCCGCGTCTCGCCTACCCCTACTCCAACCTGGCCGCGACCTACCTGGGCACGCAGCGTCTGGCCGAGGCTCTCGAATGCGCCGACGAGGCGGTGGCGATCCGGCGCGCGACGCTCGGGCCCCGCCACCCCGAGACCGGCCTGAGCCGGGCCCAACGGCTGCAGGCACTGCGCCAGCTGGGTCGCCTCGAGGAGGCCGAGGCGGAGGCGCGCTCGGCCCTCTCCGACATGCAGAGAGGCGACCCCTTCGTCAGCAGCCAGATGCGGGTGGCCCTCGGGCACGTGCTGCTCGACGCCGATCGGCCTGCAGAGGCGCTGCCGGTGCTGGATGCCGCGATCGCCGAGCAGCTCGAGCTGCTCCCGGCCGACCACCAGCTGGTGCTGTCGTCGCGCCTCTACCGGATCGAGGCGCTGGTCGAGCTGGGCCGGACCGAGGTCGCCGGGCTCGACCTCGACGAGCTGATCGCCGAGGCAGAGCAGGTCGACGGCATGAACGCGCTGGTCGATCGCGCCCGCCGCCTGCGGGACCGGCTCGACTGAGGTTCGACCGGCGCGTTCACCGTCACTGCCACGCCGAGGTGTCGCCCGACTCGAACCCGTCGCAGAACAGGCACGACTCGGTGACGTAGAGGTCGAACTGCTCGTCGGCGTCCTGGTCGGCGAGGTAGAAGGTGCGCCAGGGCTCGGTGGTCGACGGCACCGGGAAGTCGAACACGTTGGCGCTGGTGCTCTGGCAGCCGTCGATCACCCGACGCACCCCGCCGCCGGCCGGCACTTCGTGCAGGCGCACGGTCCACGGGCACACTGGGCAGGCCCGAGAGCGGTAGGTGTAGACGACGCGCGATCCGTCGGCCGTGGGCTGGAAGCCGAGCACCTCCCAGGCGCCGATCTGGGTGCCGGAGGGGTTGAGACGAACCGCGGGGGCGGAGCCGTCGACCGGAGCGCTCCACAGCTCGATCCGGCCGTCCGCCAGCTTGTCGGCCAGGAACAGCGCCCGCCCACCGTCCGGCGTCACCAGCGGCGGCGGCTGGGTGACGACGTCGCCGCCACTGGTCAGCGTGCCGCTCAGCTTCACCGCCGCTCCCCCCGTGGTCGGCACGCTGAACAGCTCGAAGACCTCGTCCTGCTGCTGGTCGGCGACGTAGAGCAGGCGGTGCCCGCTCGGCGAGAGCGCGTAGCGGGTCACCGTGCCGCCGGCCACCATCGCCGGCGTCAGCTGCACCGCCCCCGAGCCGTCGGCGGCGACGCTCCAGAAGGCGATCTGGCCCGTCGCGGTGGTCAGCACCGCGTAGAGGATCCTGCCGCCCGGCAGGAAGAGGGCCAGGATCGCGGTACGCCCCGCTGCGAGCGGCGGGTTGACCCGGGTCGCCGGGCCGCCGTCGACCGCCACCACGTAGACCTCGTTCATGCCGTCGGTCTGCTGGTCCGCCACGTAGACGACGGTCGCCGAATCCGGCGAGATGTGCACCGTGGCGACGTCGCCGCCGGAGACCAGCGCCCCGTTGAGCTTCACGGGGCTGCCGCCGACCGAGGGGACCGACCAGGCCTCGAAACGGTCGTCGACGACCGAATCGGCGATGTAGACGATGCGCGAGAAGTCGGGCGACGGGAACGGCGGCAGGAGCTCGCGGCCGGCGGGCAGGTCGAGCAGCTGCACCCTGTCGCCGCCGTCGGTGTCGGCCACCCAGAGCTCGCGGTAGTCGAGATCGGGACCCTCGGTGGGGAGGACGACGTAGACCACCCGGGACGAATCCGCCGCCAGCCCGAAGTCGACGATGGCGAACCCGGGAGCGAGCGCCTCGTTGAGCTTGACCCAGCTTCCGGGCGGCGCCGCGATCGGCGCCGCGTACAGCTCGGTGGCCTCGAGATCGTCTTGCGCCGCACGGTAGACGACCCGTTGCCCGTCGGGCGTGAACTTGAAACCGAAGGCTCTCTGTCCGGCGGGCAGCAGGCCGCTGATCCGCTGCGGCGTGCCGCCGGCGACCGGCACACGCCAGAGCTCGTAGGCCTCGTCGATCTCGGCGTCGTGGTTGTAGACCACCCACTGACCGTTCGGCGAGACCACCGGCAGGTCGACGCTGCCGGGGGTCGGCGCCACGCCGGCGCGGCCGACGTCGCTGAAGGCGAGGCCCTGCGACAGGCGCAGGGTCTGGGCGGCCGCTGCGGCACCCACGAGCAGCGGTACGAGCGGCAGGAGGACCAGGAGCGCTCCCACCGCGCCAGGGCGAGCGCCGACGATCCGCCTGCCGCTCATGGCAGCGACCAGGCCGAGGTGTCGCCCGACTCGAAGCCGTCGGCGAAGAGCACCGGGTCGACCTCGATCGTCCACAGCTCGTCGCCGGTCGCCTGCTGGTAGGCCGAGAAGAAGAGTCGACCGTTCCAGAGCGCGAGGCCGGGGGTCAGGTAGTAGTTCGTCAGCTCACCGTCGAGCACGCGCTCGACGCCCGCGCCGTCGAAGCGCAACAGGTCGTAGCTGGCGGTCTCCGACTCGGCGAGGAAGTAGAGCCGGGAGCCGATGCGGACGAAGTCCCGTGCCTCCCAGGCGGTGTCCGACGTCTGCAGGACCGAGAGCGCGCCGCCGTCCCAGCCGTGCAGCTTCGCCTCCCCCGAGCTCGCCGACTCGCCGACCACGACGACGCTGCTGCCGTAGCGGGTCAAGCCTCCCTGCACGTCGAGGCCCTGGATCTCCACCCCGGGTGCGGTGAAGTCCGGCAAGCCTCGCCAGACCCGCCGGAAGGCGGGAGTGAAGGGGTCCTGAGCGGCGAAGTAGACACTGCCGCCGACGAGGGTGAAGCCCGCGGGATCGCCACCGACGATGCCCGGCACCAGGCTGCGCATGACGGGAGCGTTGAGACCGTCGAAGACGCCGAGCTCGCGTCCGTCGCCGGCGTCGGGGTAGCCGCTGAAGAAGAGCAGGCCGTCGATCACCGTCAGGTCCTCGACCCCCGAGCTCTGCACACCCGACCAGATGTCGTAGGAGGCTGGGGGGCTCACCCCGTCCCAGCAGCGAAGCTCGGCGCCGATCGTCGCGTCGCGGGCCTGGAAGCAGAGCCGGTCGCCGTAAACGGCGAAGGCGTAGGGCAGCGAGCTGCCGCCAGGATGCAGATCGAGGACCTCGTGCGCCGGATTCACACCGTCGTAGCGCCAGAGCTCCCGGTCCTCGGGGTTGTAGGGACCGCCCTGGAAGTAGAGCGCGCCCTGGAAGACGATCAGATCGGTCGGCTCGACGCCGACGGTGCCGGGCACGACGGTCGGCGGCCCGGAGCCGTCGTACGACCAAAGGTCGGCGGCGCCGCCGTCGCTGTCGCCGCTGAAGTAGAGCTTGCCGCCGAACGAAGCGGCTTCGATCGACGGCACCCCGGAGTCGTCACCGGGGCGCAGGTCGACGACGAGGTGGGGCGTCTGGGCCGACAGCGGCTGGGCGGCGAGGGTCGCGAGGGTCGCGGTGACGAAGCCGCCGATGACGATGCGAAAGGAGCGGGTGGCCATGGTGGGTCCTCCTGTCTCCAGATCGACGTCTACGGCGAGAGGGGGCCACGACGGAGCGACGAGCAGGCCTTGACGGCACTGCGCCGAACAACCTATGCTAAAGCATATGGGAGGCCCCGTACCGTCACAGCAGAGAGTCGTGCGCCTGTTCCGCAACGGAGTCAACCAAGCGATTCGTATCCCTCGAGACCTCGAGCTCGACGGTGAGGAGGCCGTTCTCCGCAAGGAGGGAGATCGGCTGATCATCGAACCGGTGCGTTCCGACCGCCTGCTCCGACTCCTGGCAAGCCTCGAACCGATCGACGCTCCGTTTCCCGATGTCGATCGAGACCTGCCCGCCCTCGACGAAGAGGCCGTTTGAGCCGTGGCCCGCCGCTACCTGCTCGACACCAACATCGTCTCCGACCTGGTCCGCGATCCGCAGGGCAAGGTCGCGCAACGCATCGAGGAGCATGGCGAACATTCGATCTGCACGAGCATCGTCGTCGCGAGCGAGCTGCGCTACGGAGGCGCCAAGTCCGACTCGACCGCGCTGAGGAGCCGGATCGATCTCCTGCTCTCCGCGCTCGAGGTGCTGCCTCTCGAGGAACCGGCCGATCGTCGCTACGCCGAGCTGCGCGACACCCTCACGCGTCAAGGCATGACGATCGGCCCGAACGACCTGCTCATCGCGGCCCACGCCCTGGCGGCCGATCTCACCGTGGTGACCGCCAACGTGGGCGAGTTCTCGAGGGTTCCGGGGCTTGCGGTCGAGAACTGGCTCGCTCCGTAGGCTGATCGCACCTCAGGAGTCTGCTGAGCGCGCCCGTGCCAGGCGTCGTTCGGCGCGCAGCCGATGCGGTGAGCCGGTCTGCGCCCCCCCGAGCATCTCGAGACTCGACTCGAGAAGCCGCAGTGTCTCCTCGAGCCGGCCGGAACGCAGGAGCGGTTCCGCTCTGGCACTGTCGAGCAGGGCGATCGAATACCGGTTCGCCTCCGGCTCGGTGCTCAGGATTGCCGCCGCCTCCTCGAGCAGCGGCTCTGCGGGATGCCGATCTTCAGCTGGGTTCTTTTCGAGGAGGAACTCGGCGTGCCAGAGCAGAGCCATCGCTAGGCGCGGGTTCCGGTCGCCGACCGAGGCGCGATAGCCGGTCTGCGCGCGCTGGAAGAGAGCCTCGGCCTCCGATGCTCTGGTCTTGGACGCGCGCAGGCAGGCCAACATCAGGTCGATGTCGGCCAACTGCTCCCGCTGGGAGAACGGCCGTGCGGATCTCGCGAACCCAGGGCCTCCTCGGCTTCGCTCAGACAACCGACGTCCACCAGCGGTCCCGCGAAACCGGCAAGGATCGTGGCGTACGACGGGTGCTCGTCCTCACGCCCGCCTGGCGCCTGCCACCGCTTGCTGCAGGCGTTCGCCCGCCGGCTCGAAGTCGCCGACGACGTGCTGCAACCGACCGAGGTCGTAGATCGCCACCACGGTCGTCGGGTGGCGCTCGCCGAAGACCTCACGACAGAGCGAAACCGAGCGTTCGGAAAGCTCCGGGGCGGTCGTCCTTCTGCCTTTGGAAGCGCGGGCGATGCGAAACCTGCGGCTAATTGTTCCGTAAGCGCAATTATGCGACGCGTCCTCCGCCGCTCTGTTCCGTACAGCTGCCCGGGCATCCGGTGAGCCCGCTCGAGCTGCACGTGCTGCTGGCCCTGGCGCGGGGACCGCTCTACGGCTATGCGATCAAGAGCGCGATCGAGGAGGACTCGGCGGGCGCCCATCGTCCCGGTGCAGGGTCGCTCTACCGCCTGATCGCGAGGCTGATCGGGGCGGGGCTGGTGGCGGAGACGGCGCCGCCGGAGGACGCCGAGCCGCACCCCGGCCTGGCGCGGCGCTACTACCGTCTCACCGCCGCCGGCGAGCAGGCGCTGGGCGACGAGACCTACCGCCTGCGGCAGGTGGCGGCCTTGGCAGCCGAGCGCCTGGGGCTCACCGGGGAGGACGGCCGTTGAGGAGGGCCCACTCGACCTGCCTGCGGTTGCTCCTGCACTGCTTCCCGCCGCGCTTTCGCGCCCGCTTCGGCGCCGAGATCGCCGACCAGCTCGAGCGCGACCTCGGTCGAGCCTGGGAGCGCGGAGCCCTCGCCGGTTGGCTGTTCACCCTGCGCAGCGCCACCGAGCTCGTCGCCCAGGGGAGCCTGGAGCGTCTCTTCCCGACCTGGACCCGGGCTCAGCACGGGGCCACCCACCTCGAAGACCCACGACCAGGGGATGCCACCACGATGATCGGTTCCTGGATGAATGATCTGCGCCACGCGGCGCGCAGGCTCCGCCGCACACCTGGCTTCGCAGTCGCCACCGTCGCCACCCTCGCTCTCGCGATCGGCGTCAACGCCGGCATCTTCAGCGTCGTCGACACGGTGCTGCTCGACCCTCTGCCGTACCGCGACAACGAGCGACTGGTGCGCATCGCGGCCTCGGCTCCCGGCAGCGACCTGCCCGAGGAGTTCGGTGTCTCGGCGGAGTTCTTCCTGCAGTACAGCGAGCAGTCGCGGCTGCTCGAGGACGCGGCGGTCTACAACTGGTTCACCAACACCTTCCGCGCCGAGGACCGTACCGAGCGGATCGCGATGTCGGCTCCGAGCACTTCGCTCTTCCGCACCCTCGGCGTCACGCCGCTGCTCGGACGGCTGCCGGTCGAGGAGGACGAGAGCGACGTCGTCGTCATCAGCCACGCCCTGTGGACCAGCTGGTTCGGCTCCGACGAGCACGTCGTCGGCCGTTCGTTCTACGTCGGGGGCCGCGATCGCACCGTGATCGGCGTGATGAAGAAGGACTTCTGGTTCCCCAACGACCAGGTCCTGCTGTGGGTCCCCCAGGTGATCCGCGAAGAGGGCCTCGAGCCGGGCCGCTTCGGCGCCGCGATGGTCGGCCGGCTGGCGCCCGGGGTGACCCACGCCGAGCTCGCCGACGAGCTGCGGGCGCTGGCGTTGCGGCTGCCCGAGCGCTTCGGCGGCTCGGCGAGTTACGCGCGGGTCATCGAGCAGCACCAGCCGGTGATCAGGTCGCTGCACGAGGAGCTGCTCGGCGACGCCGCGAACCCGTTGGCGATCCTGCTCGGCGCGGTGGGCATCGTGCTGCTCATCGCGTGCTCCAACGTCGCCAACCTGTTCACGGTGAGGGCCGAGCGCGGCCAGCGCGACGTCGCCATCCGGCGCGCCATCGGTGCCACGCGGATGCAGGTGGTCCGCCTCCAGATGGCCGAGGCCGCCATCGTCGCGCTCCTCGCGGGCGTCTGCGCGGTGGCGTTCGCCTGGTGGACGACGCCGCTCTTCCTGCGCGCCGCCCCGTCGGAGATCCCCCGGCTCGGTGAGGTGGGGATCACCGCCACGACGCTGCTCTACACCCTGGCGATCTCCGCCTTCGCCGCCCTGGTGTGCGGCCTGGCGCCGGCGCTGCGCGCCGCCGGGGTGAAGATCAGCCGGCTGCGCCAGGGAGAACGAGGAGCGACCCGCCGCCGGCACTGGGGACGCACCGCACTGGTGACGGCGCAGACCGCTTTGGCGCTGGTGCTGCTGATCGGCTCGGGGCTGCTGATGCGCAGCTTCTGGGAGCTGCGCCAGGTCGATCCGGGGTACGACACCCGCGACGTGTTCACCTTCCAGATCGCGCCGGAGGGCGCGCACCTGACCGACGCACCGTCGTACGCCGCCTTCCACCTCGACTTCGCCGAGCGGGTGGCGGCGCTGCCCGGCGTGCAGTCGGTGGGCCTGGTGGAGAACGTCCCACTCGACGAGGGAGTCTCGGGGCAGCGATTCCGCACCGAGGAGATGAGCGTCGAGGCGGAGGACGGCACGCTGCTCAGCATGACCTGGGCGAGCGGCAGCTACTTCGGCACCATGGGCATCTCGCTGCTGCAGGGACGCACGTTCAATTCGGCTGACCACACCACCAACCTCGGCAACGTCGTGGTGAGCCGGCTCGCGGCGGACCTGCTCTGGCCCGGCGAGGACCCGATCGGTCGCCGCCTGCAGCGCTCGGGCGATGACAGCTGGGAGACCGTCGTCGGCGTCGTCGAGGACGTCTGGCAGTACGGCTTCCGGGGCGATCCCGAGCCTCTCGTGTACCGGCCCCTGGTCGGCCCGACACTCGACAGCCGGCCGATGTCGAGCCCCGGTTACGTGGTGAAGACCCGCCGCGCGGAGGAGATCGGCCCTGAGATCCGCGAGCTGGTGCGTCAGCTGGCACCCAATGCGCCGATGTACCGCACCTACACCATGGAGGGGCTTGCCGCCGACTCCATGGTGCAGCTCTCGTTCACCCTGCTGACGCTCGGCATCGCAGCGGTGCTGGCGCTCGTGCTCGGCGCCATCGGGCTCTACGGAGTGCTGTCGTACGTCGTCGCGGAGCGCACCCGCGAGATCGGGGTGCGCATGGCGATGGGCGCTGCGCCGGGCCGGGTGCAGCTGATGGTTGTCGGCCAGGGCATCCGCGTCGTCGCCTTCGGGCTGGCGGTCGGGGTGGTCGCGGCGATGGCCAGCACGCGGGTGCTCGGGACGATGGTCTACGGCGTCGACGTGCGCGACCTGCCGACCTTCGTCGGCATGTCGGCCGCGATGGTGGCGATCGGCCTCGCCGCCACCTACTTCCCGGCGCGCCGCGCCTCGGCGGTGGATCCGATCGTGTCGCTGCGCAGCGAGTGAGGGCCACCAGGAGAGGAACCGGGTGAGCCTACGGAGGATCGCCGTATCACTATACACACACGAATACACCTCTGGTGTATGATGGCGCCATGAGAACCAACATCGTCCTCGACGACGACCTGGTGCGTGCCGCCATGGAAGTCTCCGAAGCCAAGACGAAGCGTGCCCTCGTGGAGGAGGCGCTGGCCACCCTCATCCGGGTCAAGAAGCGTGCCGCGCAGGGGGAGAGCTACCGAGAGCGCCTGCTCCGCGTGCGCCAGGAGCTGGAGCACTTCAGCCCTGACGTCGACAGCCAGGAGATCGTGCGCCGTGATCGGGACTCACGGTGAAGACGGTCGTTCTCGATACCAGCGTCACCGTCGCGTGGTACCTGCCCGAGAGTTTCGCCAGCAACGCGAGGCATTGGCAGACCGCACTGCTCGACGGTGAGGTGCGCGGCATCGTGCCGCGTCTGCACTACGCGGAGCTCGCCAACGTGCTGCGGACCCATGTCAAGCGACGGGCGCTCGCTCCGGAGCTCGCCGAGGAGATCTGGCGACTGCACCTGGATGCGCCTCTGGAGACCCTCGAGCCGACACGCGGGAACCTCTTGGCGACGGCCCTCGAGTATCAGGCCACGGCGTACGACGCGGTCTTCATCTCCCTGGCCCTCGAGCTCGACGCCTCGCTGGTGACGGCGGAGCGCAGCACCACTCCCTGGGTCGTGCGCCTTGCGGAGTGTGTCGAGGCGGTGAGGTAGAGCACTCGGGGTAGAAGAGCCGACCGCTTGATCGAGCGGTGCCCGAGCCGAGGCTTCGGGAGGGCTCGGGAAGTGCCCGTTGCTCGTTCGGGAGGTGCCAGGTCGCTCGAGAGACTCTCGAGAGACTGCTTCGGGCAGCACCCAACACGCGCACTGCCACCCTCGTGGCGCGGCGGTTCCGAAACGACGTGTGAAGTGGCAAGCGGCCTCGCGGCCGCTCGCCACCTCGCCACCTTCGCGCCCGAGGAACCGACATGCCCTCCAACGGTCGCCTGCTCCCCGCCATCATCTCGTGCCTGTTGCCCGCCGCACTGCTGCTGCCGACCGGCGCCAGAGCCCAGCTCTTCGACGCCCACCGCACCCAGTGGATCGACCAGGTGCCGTTCCCCGGCGAGGACGCCGAGCAGGGGGATCGCTTCGGTCGCGCCCTGGCGAGCGGCGATCTCGACTGCGACGGCTTCGACGACCTGATCGTCGGCGTGCCGCTCGAGAGTCTCGGGGTGAACAACTCGCTGGTGCGCGCCGGCACCGTGCACGTGCTCTTCGGCGGCGTCGCCGGTCTCACCTTCGCCGACGCGCGCACGATCACCGAAGGCGACCTCTTCGGCGCCGTGTCGACCTCCAGCGCTGAGTTCGGCAAGGTGCTCGCGGTCGGCGACTTCGACGGCGACGGCTGCGACGACCTGGCGATCGGCGTGCCCGAGGTCGACCAGGGCGGCCTCGACGACGTCGGCGCCGTGTGGGAGATACCGGGAGGACCCGGCGGGCCCGAGCTCAGCCTCGCGCGGCGCTGGTCGCAAGCCGATCCCGACATCTCCGACGGGGTCGAGGCCCTCGACCACTTCGGCAGCTCGCTGGCCACCGGGGATCTCAACGGAGACGGCTTCGACGACCTCGCGATCGGCGGCTTCGGCGAGGCGATCGGCAGTCTCGCGAGTGCTGGCGCGGTGTGGCTGCTGCCCGGCGGACCCGACGGCCTGCGTGGCGCCTTCGATGCCCCTACCGGCTGGCGGCAGCTGATCAACCAGGGCCTCGGTGCGGTGGACGAGACCGCGGAGGTGAACGATCGCTTCGGCACCGCGACCGAGATCTGCGATCTCGACGGCGACGGCATCGACGACCTGATCGTGTCGGCCAGCGGCGAAGACGAGGAGCCCGAGCTCGACAACGGGGTCGTGCACTTCTTCGCCAGCACCGCGGCCGGAGTCCTGCCGACCGACCATCCCGATCCCGGCAGCCTGCCGCAGGCCGCCCGGTACGGACCGGAGGGAGAGGGCATGGGCTTCTCGCTCGCCAGCGGAGAGGTGTCGGCGCCCCCCGACGACTGCATCGTCCTGGCCAGCGCGCCCCTCGCCAGCGACGGGATCGGGCGGGTCAACCTGTTCAGCCTGTTCCAGCCCCTCGGGATGGGGACCTTCATCCACCAGGGCACGGTCGGAGAGGTCCTGGAGGAGGACGATCTCTTCGGCTGGGCGATGGCGACCGGCGACTTCGGCGGCGCCCCGGGCAGAGAGGAGGCCGTCCTGGCCAGCCCGGGCGAGCACGTGCCCGGCTTCATCGCCCAGAGCCACGGCATGGTGCACATCAGCCATCCCTCGACCCGGGACGTCGTCGGCTTCGCTCCCTTCACCAACCGCTGGACCAACGCCCACTCCGGCTCCCACGAGCAGCCGCCGGGGCCGCCCCGATCGCGGGCGCAGTTCGGCTACGCCCTGGCGGCCGGCGACTTCGACGGCGACGGCTTCGACGACCTGGCGATCGCCGCGCCCGACGCCCACGTCTTCTCCCGCCGCGGCGTCGGGCAGAGCGACGCCGGCGCGGTGCAGGTGCTCTACGCCGCGCAGCTGCTGTTCAGCGACGGATTCGAGGCCGGCAACGCGCTGGTCTGGAGCTCGGTGGTGCCGTAGGGGCGGAGCCTCGATTCACCGTCACAGCCGGAGCCTCGGACAGCGTCGGCGGCGACGAAGAGTGACGTGCGGTCCGATGGTGCGAGGCGAGCGCGGCGCAGGCGGCGCGCCGCGGTCTGAGGCCTGGGTGTGGTTTTCGACGCATCACGGACCCACGCCGCAGCTCCGAGGCACATCGCAGAGCGGCGCAAGATTCCTGCCCTGGTCTGGGACTCCCCGCTACGCCCCACGAGCTCGCCACAGTCCCAGCCGTCCGCCCCGGCCATCGCCGATCCATCGGCCCGATGGGCGGGTTGAAGGCACATCGCCGGCTCAGCCGTCTTGCGCACGAAGCCCCTGGTCACTCAGCATGAGCGCGAAGGGAGGCCGACGACGTGCAGCCGGAGCGTTGGCAGCGGCTCAAGGAGCTCTTCATGGAGGCGCAGGAGCTCGGCGAGCCGGAGCGTGAGCGCTTCCTCGAGCGGGCGTGCGCCGACGACACCGAGCTGCGCGCCGAGCTCGCGTCACTGCTGGCGGCCGATCGCGATGCGGCGGATTTCCTCGAGAACCCGGCGGCCGCGGCCGCCGAGCCCGACCTCGAGGACGCCCAGCTGTCGCCGGTGGGGCGGCGCTTCGGCCGCTACCGGGTGCTCTCCGAGATCGGACGCGGCGGCATGGGGGTCGTCTATCGGGCGGTTCGCGACGACGACACCTACGACCAGGTGGTGGCGCTGAAGCTCCTCCACGGCGGCCTCGAGTCCGAGTTCTTCGACCGCCGATTCCGGCGCGAGCGTCAGATCCTGGCGTCGCTCGAGCACCCCAACATCGCCCGTCTGATCGACGGCGGCGCCGACGACGACGGCCGTTCGTTCTGCGTGATGGAGCTGGTCGACGGCGTGCCGATCGACCTCTACTGCCATCAGCACCGGCTCGACCTGGTCGCACGCCTCGAGCTGGTCCGTACCGCCTGCAGCGCGGTCGCGTTCGCGCACGGCCGGCTCGTCGTGCACTGCGACCTCAAGCCCGCCAACGTCCTGGTGACGGAGGACGGCACGCTCAAGCTGCTCGACTTCGGCATCGCCAAGCTGCTCGCTCCGGACTCGGGGGAGGCGGGGCCGGCAGCGACCGCGTCGGGCTGGGCGATGACGCCGGAGTACGCCAGCCCCGAGCAGGTGCGGGGACAGCCGGTCACCACGGCCACCGACGTCTACGCCCTGGGGGTGATGCTCTACGAGCTGCTCACCGGCCGCAAGCCCTACCAGCTCGGCACACGCCGGCCCGAGGAGATCGTGCTCGCGATCTGCGCGGAGGAGGTGGTGCGGCCGAGCCAGGCGGTGGTCCGGCCGCGGTCCGCCGCGCCTGGGACCTCTCCGTCGGTGGCGTCTCCGGCCGGACCGCCCGACGACAGCCCGAATCGGCTCCGGCGGCGGCTCGAGGGTGACCTCGACACCATCGTCCTACGCGCTCTGGCCAAGGACCCGCAGCGTCGCTACGGCTCGGTCGTCCAGCTGTCCGACGACCTCCGTCGGCACCTCTCCGGGATGCCGATCCGGGCGCGGCCCGACCGCCTGTCGTATCGCGCCGGGAAGTTCGTCGGCCGGCACCGGGCGGCCGTGGCGGCGACCGCGCTCGCAGTCTTCAGCCTGTTGGGCGGCCTCGCGGCCACACTCCAGCAGGCGCATGTCGCCCAGGTGCAGAGGGCCGCCGCGGAGCGCCGCTTCGGCGAGGTGCGCAGTCTCGCCCGCACCTTCATCTTCGAGATCCACGATGCGGTGGCGCCGTTGCCCGGCTCGACCCCGGTGCGGGCTCGGATCATCGAGGTCGGCCTCGAGTACCTCGAGCGCCTCGAGCGCGAGGCAGCCGACGACGTGTCTCTCCAGGTCGAGCTGGCCGAGGCCTACGAGAGGATCGCGGCCGTGCAGGGCGGCGTCGGAGTGGCGAACCTGGGGGACCTGGAGGGTGCGCTCCGCAGTCAGCGACGGACACTCGCGCTACGCCAGGCCATCCTGCGCGCCCTGCCGGACGAGCGCGAGGCAGAGCTCGCACTCGCACGCACCCACAGCACTCTCGGTGATCTGCTCGGGGAGGCCGGTGACGCCGAGGGCCGGCAGCGGGAGTACGACGCGGCGCTCGCGATCCGCAACGCCGCGGCCGACCGGGCCCCGGACGACCTGGCGGTGCGTCGTGCCGTCGCCTCCAGCCTCTGGGACACCTCGCAGCTGCGCGTCGACGACGGCGATCTCGAAGCCGGCCTCGTCGGTTTCGAACGGACTCTGGTCGAGTACCGCGCCATCGCCGCGACGCCCGGGGCCACCGACGGCGACCGGCGCAACCTCGCGCTGGCCGCCAAGAAGGTCGGAGCAGTCCGCTCGGTCAGCGGCGACCTCGAGGGGGCCCTGGCGAGCCTCGAGACCGCGCTCGCCATCGACCGGGAGCGGCTGGCGGAGAGCCCCGGTCGCACGGAGACGATGCTCGACGTCTCTTTCGACCACAGCGACCTGGGCTATGTCCTGCTCCGCCTCGCCCGGCCCAGCGAGGCGGTCGGGCACTACGAGCAGGCGGTCGACCTGCGCCGGACCGTCTCCGAGGCCGACCCCGAGGACGTCCGGGCGCGCAACGTGCTGCAAAGCGGCAGAGCCCGTCTGGGCGACGCCCTCGCCACCGCGGCCGAGGATCCCGTCACGCCGTGCGCCGACGTCCAAGGACTGATCGAACGGGCATTCGCCCTCTCGGCCGAGGCCGCTGCGGACGGCACCCTGAGCGAGGAGGCGCGGGCCACCCACGAGGCGCGGCTGCGCGCGGCGGGCGCCCGGTGCGCGTCGCCCTGAAGCCCGGGGAAGGCGGGCGAAGCCGCGGCTTCCCGGATCTTCGAGCCGCGCACCGGTATCTCACCTACGGTGCGACCGACGACCACCTCGATGTGTCTCCGATCTCGAAGCCGTCGGCGAAGATGAAAACGTCGTAGAGGCGGCCCTGGACGCTGAAGCCGTTGTTGTCCGTACCCAGGCTGCCGTTGCTCTCCCAGCCCACGAACAGGCGGCCGTTCGAGCCGAAGGCGGCCGCCGGATACCACTGGTAGCCGCTGGTGTAGGTGTTGGCCTGCACGTCAATCGGGTCGATGGCGAAGCCGGCGAGATCGAAGGCCCTGAACTGGAGACTGAAGTCGCTGTCGTTGCCGACCTCGGATCCGAAGCTCTCCCAGGAGACGACGAAGATCCCGCTATCGTCCATGGCTACCGCCGCATCCCGCTGGTCGTCGTCGACGTAGGTGTTGACCTGGACGTCGTTGCCGTCGACGAAGCTGCCGTCGGCGGCGAGGCGGCGCACCTGAACCGAGTAGCGCGAGGTGTCGGTGCCGAACGTGGCGCCGAAGCTGTCCCAGGCGATCACCGCCCGGCCATCCGGGGTCATGGCGACCGCCGGCTCCTGCTGCAGCCCTGTCGGGAACGTGTTCGCCGTCTCCTGGAGAAAGTCCGGGATCAGTCCCGCGGCGTCGACGTTGTCGGCGGTGAAGTAGCGGATGGCGATGTCCTGGCTCGCGGCCGCGGTCTCCCATGCGACCAGGAACTTCGTGCCGCCATCGGTCGCGATGGCGGGCGAGCTCTGGACACCGGCCGTCACGTCGTTGACCAGGAACTGGCTGAAGAAGGTGGAGGTCGAAGCACGCCAGCGTCGGCCCTGGATGCTGGCGTCGGGGTCGCCGCCGGCGCCCGACGGGCTGCTCCAGACGACCACGAAGTCGCCGTTGTCGGCCATCGCGACCGCCGGCTCCTCCTGCACACCGGCGGTGAACGCGCTGTTGACGAGCAGCTCGGAGCCAACCTTCACACCGGCCGCGGTGTAGCGCTGGGCGATGATGTTGTAGTCCGACGCCGAGTGGTTGCTCTCCCAGACGACGACGAAGGCGCCGCTCGAGTTCCTCGCCACCGCCGGGGCCCTCTGCTCGCCCGTCGTGGAGGTGTTGACCTGGAACTCGGCCCCGATCGGGCTGCCGCCGGCGCCATACAGCCGCGCCTGGATCGAGCGGGCATCGGTGTCGGTCCCCGCCGAAGCGTAGCTCTCCCAGACGACGACGAAGTTGCCGGCGCCGTCGGACGCCACCTCGGCCTGCTGCTGTGCGCTCGCGGTCACGGTATTGACCTGGAACTGCCCGGCAAGTGGGGTGCTCGCCAAGCCGGTTGGCGGCGTCGAGAGGCAGAGCGCGGCGGCGGTCAGAAGGCCCGCAATCCAGGGTCGCGGGGGCTGAGGGGCGGGTCGTGTGCACGGGTCTGCTGGGACGCTGCGGTATCGAGACATCGGGTTCCTCCTGTCGGGTGTCGTCCGGCGGCCGTCGAGAGAGGGCTGCGAAGCGTTCCTCTCGACCCTCGCCGAGAGCTCGGGGTCGGGCGCAGCCGGCCGAGGCGGCCTCACCATGAGACGCGGAATCCGCGGCGCCCAGGTATCACCCGCGTCCCCAGGCGTCCTGCCGACCGACCGACGCCATGGCCGACAGCTGATACAACCGATCTCGCTCCCTCGCTCGAAGTCCGAGAGGGGACCTCGTCGCTTCCGGTAGCAGCCTTCCGGTAGCAGCCTTCCGGTAGCAGCGTGGAGGTTGGCCGTCCTTTCCCCTGAGGGCGAGAGACGACGGCTCCGAATCGAGAGAGGCCGTGGGAGGAGTGAAGTGGCGGAGGGGGTGACCGAGCTGCTCCTGGCGTGGAGTGACGGCGACCGAGAGGCGCTCGATCGCCTCCTGCCGCTGGTCTACGCCGAGCTCAAGCAGCGGGCGAGCGCCCAGCTCGCACGTGAGCGCGGCTCGCACACGTTGCAGCCCACCGCCCTGGTGCACGAGGCCTTCCTGAAGCTCGTCGACCAGCGCCGGGCGCATTTTCGGAACCGGGCCCAGTTCTTCGGCGTCTCCGCCCGGCTGATGCGACGGATCCTGGTCGACCACGCCCGCACCCGCGGTGCGGCCAAACGCGGCGGCGACGTCCTGCGGATCCCCCTCGAGGACGCCCACGGAGCGCCGGCGAGCCACCAGACCGACGTCCTCCTCGCGCACCAGGCGCTCGAGCGTTTGGAGCAACAGGATGAGCGCCAGGCGCGGGTCGTCGAGCTGCGCTACTTCGGCGGACTCTCCATCGAGGAGATCGCGGTGGTCCTCGAGGTCTCGGAGATCACCGTCAAACGCGACTGGACGATGGCCAGGGCGTGGCTCTTCAGGGAGTTGACGAGGGGCTTGGAGTCCCGGGACGGGCAGACACCAGGCTAGGACGTCCCGCGCCTCCGGCATCGCATCGAGCTCGCCGGTCGCGTCACGGAGGTGGGGTCGTCGAGTCTCCAGCCGGGGCCGTCATCCGCTCGAACCGAGGCCAGGAGCGCGTCGCGGTCCTCGTCCACGCCAACCTGCGTCCGGCAGCGCGGCGACGAAGCCTTGCCTCGCGGGACCTAACGGCTTCGGACGCGCGCTCTCATCAGTTCTCGTTCCCGTCAGTCCCGACGCCCGCGCTCGAGGAGCAGCAACCGTCGCAGGAACGGCAGAGCGTGGAGATCCTTGTCGCGGCCTGCCAGGACCTTCGCTTCGATCAGCGTCTCCAGGTCGATGGCGAGAATCGCCGAGTCGTCGAGCTGATACTGGACACTCCGCTCGACGAGCTCGCCGTAGCCCCAGCCCTCGCCGATCTCGCGCAGCAGGTCGAGACGCCCGAGCTCGGTGGTCAGCAGGCTGACCTTGAAGCGGCTCAGCTTCTCCGCGTCGGGCCGGACGCGCCTCCCGGCCGGGTCGTGGTAGTGGGCGTCGATCTCGCTGAGCAGGCCGACGAGCCGCGCCAGGTTGGGAGGATCGGTGGCGTAGACGACGTCGAGGTCGTTGGTGACGATCGGCGATCCGGCGAGAGTGCCGGCGACGCCGCCGACGATGACGAAATCGACGTCGTGATCGACCAACTGCCGCAGGAGATCAGTCGGCCGGAACTCGTCGGACACGGCGGATCCTTTGCAGGCCGTTGACGACGCGCTCGAGCTGCTGGAGTCTCTCGAGAGGCGTCAGGCGCAGGCAGGACCGGAGCAGGTCTTCGTCCCCCTCGTCGAGGCCGCCTTCGACCGGGCGCGGCCATCCGTCCGCCCCCCAGGCGGGCTCGAACTCCTCTCCCGCTTCTCGACGCTCGCCCATCGGAAGTTCACGCTAGCACGCGGTCGTGGGGAACCCTGTGCGCAGAGGCCGGCCTCCAGGTGCTGGAGCGCCAGCCGCGCCTTCGGCTGGCGAAGAGCCGTGCGAGTCGCCGGAACCGAGGAGGTTGACCATCCGCGGCCCGATCGGGCACCATCTCTTCACGGCGTTCGATCCACGCCCAACCTCTTCGGCCCGCATCCCCAGCATCGGGCCCTGGTGAGGCAAAGGGGGGAACACTCCCGGATCTGCACACGGACCCTCATTCGGGCCGCGTCGGGGTCAGAGCTGCTGGGGAGCCGAGACACCGGTGCGGCGACACGAAGGAGAATCCGTGATGCCGAAGAACAAGGACCTCAAGCGACGCATCCGTCAGCGGATGGAGAAGACGGGCGAGTCGTACACGGCTGCCCGGGCGCAGATCCTCAAGCAGACCCTGCCGCCCGACGAGCGCCTCGCCGAGCTGGCGGGCGTCAAGGACGAGACGGTGAAGGCGCGCACCGGCCGCACCTGGAAGCAGTGGGTGCAGACGCTCGATGCGATGGATGCGATCTCGATGACCCACACAGAGATCGCCAGGCGGGTCGCCGAGCAGGGCGACTTCTCGGGCTGGTGGGCGCAGTCGGTGACCGTCGGCTACGAGCGCATCCGCGGCCTGCGGGCGGTCGGCCAGAGGCGGACCGACAAGACCTTCGAAGGCTCGAAGAGCAAGACGGTCGCGGCTCCGGTCGCGGGCGTCTACGCGGCGTTCGTCGACGGCAGGAAGCGCCGCAGGTGGCTGCCCGACGTCGACTGGACGATCCGCACCCGGCAGGAGAACAGGTCGCTGCGCATCACCTGGCCCGACGACACCTCGGTGCACGTCTACCTGGTGCCCAAGGGTGAGGAGAAGACGCAGATCTCGGTACAGCACGTCGGCCTCGCCGACCAGGCCGACATCGAGCGCCGCAAGGAGTTCTGGGGCGATCGCCTGACGGCGCTGGCCGAGATGCTCTGAGGGGCGAGCTCCTCGGAGAGGACTGGGCTCCCGACCTCCGAGCGTCTCCGAGAGTCTCGGCGTCGGCACGAGAGCGCCCCGTCGCGCGACGGCCTGGACCGTGCGCGGCGGGGCGCCTCGGGCACTCGACGATCGCGGAGCCGGCGACATGGCCGGGAACCGAGCTCTCGGAACTCGGCTGCCGGGGAGTCCCCGGCAGCCGACACCCCGGTGACCCCCGCGCGAGGTCGTCTAACGCCCGGCCCTGAGGGCGCGCGCGAGCGTCCTGGCGAAGACCCAGGCCGAGTCGTAGTTCTCGGCGGTGATGATGTTGCCGTCGACGATCACGTCGTCCGCCACCGTCTGAGGATCTCCGATCGCGGCCGAGAGCGGCATGTCGGCGCCCTGTGATTCGACCTGCCAGCGCGCCGGCACCGTGCCGGCCGGGTAGCTCTGACCGCCGAGCTCGAATCCCGGTGCGGCACCGTTCCAGCCGGTCACCGTGCGGCCCTCGATCGGGCTCGTTCCGTCGACGCGGGCGTAGGCGAGCACCGAGACTCCGTGGCAGATCGCGGCGACGTGCTTTTCACCTTCCACGAAGGCGCCGATCAGCTCGTTCGCGAGCGCGGCCGCCCTGGGATCGTGCAGGGCGGCGTCGTGGTAGGTGCCCTCGAAGCCGTACTGGTACTGGGCCATCCCCCAGCCCCCACTGAAGACGATCGCCGAGTAGTCCTCGGCCCGCACGTCGGCGAGTGCGATGTCCGGCACCACGGTGGGCCGCGACGCGCCAGGCCTGGTGGTGCTGGCGGCGACGACCACCTCGAGCCCGGCGGCTTCGAGCGACGATCGTGTGTCGGCGTAGTCCTGGTACCAGAAGTCCTGGTTCGAGATCACCATCAGGACCGGGGAGGGGCCGCTGCCCTCGGCGAGGGCGGGAGCCACCGCGGCCAGCAGCGTGGTGAGGGTCAGAACGGCGGCAGCGAGCAGCGTGGAAAGGGATCTTGGTGCTATCGAGAGTCTCATGGTTCGTTTCCTTCGAGGTTGATGCGCCCCGAGGGGCGCTGGGTTCCTCGGTTGGAACGAACCTCGACCCGCGACCCCCTCAGGGCCTGGCCGGGTTCTTCGGGCTTCGCGGCTGCAAGTGATGGCAGCGCCATGGTCCCTGCCTCGAGCACGGCGCCACGGCGTCACCTCTGCTGACGCACCACCCGTGATAGTGTGTGGCGCTCTGTGTAGGGAGGTGTGTCGTGGCCACCAATCTCGCGATCGATCCGGAGCTTCTGGAAGAGGCTCACCGCGTGGGCAAGAGGAAGACCAAGAAGGCGACGGTCACCGAAGCCCTGGAGGAGTACGTCCGGCGCCGCAAACAGAAGCACGTCCTCGATCTCTTCGGGACCATCGACTACGACGAGGACTACGACTACAAAGAGCAGCGGAAGCGTGATCGGTGAATGTACTCGTGGACACTTCCGTCTGGTCGCTGGCGTTGAGGAGGCGGTCCGATCCTGGGGGAAGGGCCGTCGATGTGTTGAGCGATCTGATCCGAGATGGACGCGCGGTGATGATGGGAGCCATTCGTCAGGAAGTCCTCTCGGGCATTCGCTCCGAGGCGCAGTTCGAGCGACTGCGGGACAGCCTGGAGCCCTTCGTCGACCTTCTCGTCGACTCCGAGGACCACGTGCAGGCCGCGGCGTTCTTCAACCTCTGCCGAAGCCACGGTGTGCAGGGCTCGAGCGTCGACTTCCTGTTGTGCGCGGTGGGACATCGGCATGGCACACCGATCTTCACGACCGATCGGGACTTCTCTCGCTACGCTGAGATCCTCCCCATCGACCTCCTCCAGTGAGGTCGGGCGCTCCGTTTCAGAACTGGAAGTAGATGAACGGCTGCGTCTCGACCTGCACGAAGAGGATCGCCAGCGCGAAGGCGCCACCGTAGGCGACGGCGAAGGCGGGCCGCGGCAGCCGGTCCCAGAGCCCTTCTCGCGGCATGCGCGACGCGATCGAGTGGGCCAGGGCGAAGGCGACGATCAGCAGCCACCAGCGCGGGTCGAAGGCAGCGCCCGCCGCGCTCGCCGCGGCTCCAGGTGCCTGACCGGCGACGGCGCGCACCGTCGTCCATGCCGTCTGCCAGTCCGGCGCCCGGAAGAAGATCCAGCCGAAGGCGACGACGCCCTGGGTGAGAGCGATGCCCAGCCAGCCGGGGACCTGGGGAAGCGACGCCGCGAGCGGTGACCGGGTCCACGCCCGGTGCACGCAGAGGGCGACGCCTTGCAGGAAGCCCCAGAAGAGGAAGCGCCAGGCGGCGCCGTGCCAGAGACCGCCGAGCACCATGGTCAGCATCAGGTTGCGGTAGGTGACGGCGGTGCTGACCCGGTTGCCGCCGAGCGGGACGTAGAGGTAGTCGCGCAGCCAGGTGGAGAGGCTGATGTGCCAGCGCTGCCAGAACTCGCGCGGGCTCGCCGCGACGTAGGGGTGGCGGAAGTTGGCGCCGAGATCGAAGCCGAGCAGGCCGGCCGAGGCGATCGCCATGTCGGAGTAGCCCGAGAAGTCACAGTAGATCTGGATCGCGAAGAGCAGCACCGCGATCCACGCCGCGGTGCTGCCGTACGCCTCGGGCGCGGCGAAGTAGGCGTCCACCGTCGGTGCGACGTTGTCGGCGATGCACGCCTTCTTGACGAAGCCGACGAGGAAGAGCCCCAGCATCGGGCGCACCCGCACGGCGCTCCACCGCGCGGCCCGCCCCAGCTGTGGCAGGAAGTGCGCCGCACGCACGATCGGCCCCGCCACCAGCTGCGGGAAGAAGGCGACGAAGAGGGCGAGATCGAGCAGGCTGCGGGTCGGCGCCAGTTGGCGCCGGTAGACGTCGATGGTGTAGCTCAGCGTCTGGAAGGTGTAGAAGCTGATCCCCACCGGCAGCACGATCTCTAGGCTCGAGCGGTTGACTGCGAAGCCGAGCACGGCGAGCAGTTCCTCGGCGCTGTCGACGAAGAAGCCGGCGTACTTGAAGTAGCCCAGCAGACCGAGGTTCGCCGCCAGGCTCACCCCGAGCAGCGCCCGCCGGCGCTCGGCACGCTCCTCCCGGCCGAGCGCCAGGCCGACGCAGTAGTCGACCAGGGTCGAGAAGAGGATGAGCGCCAGGAAGCGCCAGTCCCAGGCGGCGTAGAAGGCGTAGCTCGCGGCGAGCAGCCAGATCTTGCGCCCACGGTTCGACCCGAGACCCCAGGTGACGCCGAACACCAGGGCGAACAGGGCGAAGAAGCGCAGCTCGGTGAAGATCAACGCGCAGGATCTTCCGCTGGGGATGCGAGGCCGCGCTCCACCACCGCCTCCGCGACGAGGACGGTGAACCGTGCCGCCATCTCCTCGCTGAGATGGTGGCGGTCGAAGCGCCCGGACGGGGCGTAGAACTCGGGGAAACGCTCCGGGTCGTCGAAGCGCAGCACCTCACGCACGATCCCCTTCTCCTGCGCCGCGATGAGATCAGGGCGCCTCGTCGGGCCGGGGGAGACGAGCCACAGCACCCGGGCACCGTGCCGCGCCGCCAGTGCCTCGAGCTCGCCGAAGAGCTCCTGCTCGAAGGGGTCCGTGGTCGCCGAGTCGACCTCGCGCTCGAGCCGGGCGAGGCTCCGGTTCCAGGCCCCCGGCCGCTCGTGCAGCAGGTTCCAGCGCTCGACCAGCTCCTGCGCCTCGTCCTCCGAGATCGGGTGGCGCTGGTTCTGCTCGAGCGACTGGTAGCCACGCTGCTCGGGCGGCAGACCCGGCCACGGTTCGCGATCGAGAAGCACCGCGCCACGACCCACCGCCGAGCTTCGACGCTGGTAGATCTCGAGGTGCGCCGCCAGCAGCTCGGCGCGCCGCGTCTCGCCCGCCTCGAGCTGAGCGATGCCGCGACGGATGCGCTCCATCGCCTTCTCGTCGTGCCAGGCGATCGTGCGCTCGGCGTTGCGGTTCCACTCCGGCAGCTCGAGCGGATCGTCGGTCGCTTCGACGATCAGCAGCTCCACGCGGTCCGAGCGCTCGAAGACCCACTCGGCCAGATAGAGCACCTCGAGCATGCGCATGTCGGGCACGCCGAGGTTGAACGACAGGCCGGGCTGTCCGCCGACCCGCACCCGCTCCTCGCGCACCAGGTCGAAGACCCGAGGATCGAGGTGGCGGTAGATGCGGCTCGAGCCGATGAAGACCGCGTCGACCTGATCCTTCACCTGCTCGTACTGCCGCAGCTTGGCGCTGAGCAGATCGTCGCCCTCGAGACGCAGTACGCGATTGGCGGCACCGAGGACGACGGCGGCGGTGAGCAGGCAGAGGACAGCGAGACCGGAGCGGCGCAGCAGGGCTCCCGCAGCGCCGTCCCTCAGCCGCTGCCGACCCGCCTCCTCTCTGGCCGAGCCGCGCGCCACCCTGGCGAGGATCAGCGCGACGAGCAGCCCCTGGGCCACCAGCGTCGCCGACAGCATCTCAGGGCGCATGAGGACCCAGGCCACCAGCCGGTCGTCCGGCGCCGCGTCGGACCAGACGAAGCTCCAGAACACCAGCACCCCGAGGGCGAGGAAGAGTAGTAACGCTTCGAAGGCGTCGAGGGGTCCCGAGTCGAATTCGGGCGCCGATTCGGGAACGGACTCGGGAGCCGACTGGGGGGCGTCTTGGGGAGAGGTCATGCCGTCGGAGGCAGCATAGAGCACCGATGGGCGACCTGCGATCTCGGGCCGAGGCGGCCGCGGGTCTCAGCCCGCTGTTGACCAGATCGCGACTCGTCGAGACCTCGTCACCGGGTGACGGACCCGACCTGCCACCCCCGGTCGGGGAAGGCGCTTCACGACTCCACCGGAATGTCGAAGGCGGCCTTGAAACCGAGTTTCGGCGCACTCACCTCCAGCACCCACTGCACGTCGCCGCGCTTGCGCGAGTCGTAGCGCGAGTAGCCCGACTGCGGCACCTCGACCCTGATCGGGAGGGTGGTTCGTGACTCGGCGAGCCGGATGTGCCCGGACTCGCTGCAGACCACTTCGACGACCTCGCGATCCCGCACCGAGTCGTCGAACTGGGTCTTGTAGCGGTCGGTGCACTGCAGCTCGAAGGCGATCGCGTCCTCGGACGAGAAGGTGTGCCTCGTGTCGACCCGGCCCACGAGCGTCCGGCCCGGTCGCAGCGCGGAGTCGAGCTCTAGCACGGTGGCCCCGAACCGCCGCGCGTGATTCGCGTAGCGAAGACCGGAGATCAGCTGCCAGCCGGCGAACGGCAGGAAAAGCGCCGGCACCAGGATCAGGGGATTGAAGTCGGGAGAGTCGACGTCGAGGGTGAACGGATAGCCCACCCAGAGCACCCAACCGCCGATGCCACCGACGATCGCTGCGAAGACGACGTGGAAGACCGCGTTCGTGACACCCGAATCCCTGACTCGAATCGTGCCCATTGCGCCAGTACTCCTCTGCGAAGGCGGCGGAGCATACGGTGTCCGTGACGTCTTCGCCGAGTCGTTCTCCGAGCGATCTCCGAAGGCTTCGGCGCGGAATCCCGCGGGGGCGAATCGCGGTACCGCGGCGTCTACCGGTCGCTCCACGGACGAAACGTCCCGCTCCGGGCGGTCGTCCACAGGCGGTATCGTGCTGCACGACCCCTCCGCCGAGGAGCGTCGTCCGGTTCTCCGGAGGCGGTTTCTCGGTGAGCTCCCGCCGCTACGAGCTGTGCCCCCATCCACTCCGCGAAGGTTTCCCCGATGTCCAGATCTCTCTCGTCGTCTCTCGCCTCGTCGCTTCCCCTCCTCCTCCTGTGCACTGGAGCGCTGCTCGCGCAGCCGCCCTCCGGAGGGCCAGTGGCGCCTTCTGGACCCGCTGCCGCCAACGAAGGGCTGCCGCCCATCGCCGAGAAGACCCAGGGCGCCGAGAAGATGGACGGCTACCTGCCGCTCTACTGGGACGCTCGAAGCGGACGACTGATGATGGAGATCTCGCGCTGGAACGAGGACCTGCTGCACGTCAACGGGCTCGGCGCCGGCCTCGGCTCGAACGACATCGGCATCGACCGCGGCGCCCTCGCCGGTTCGCGCATCGTGCGGTTCGAGCGGGTGGGCCCAAAGGTGCTGCTGGTGCAGCCGAACCTCAAGTTCCGCGCCTCGCGGGACAACGCCGCCGAACGCCAGTCGGTGGAGGAGGCGTTCGCGCGCTCGGTGCTGTGGGGCTTCCAGGCGATCGCCGAGGACGACGGGCGCGTGCTGGTCGATCTGACCGACTTCCTGCTGCGTGACTCGGTGAACCTGGGGCCGCGCCTGCCTGGCAACTACCAGGTCGATGTCAGCCGCAGCTCGGTCTACCTGCCGATGACGATGAACTTCCCGCGCAACACCGAGATCGAGGCCGAGCTCACCTTCGTGCTGCAGGGCGGGCCGGGCGGCGGCAGCTTCCCGTTCCCCGGGCGCGGCGGCTTCCGGCGCGACACCTTCGAGGACGTCGGCGACGTCGCCGCCACGGGGGCTGCAGCCAGCATCCGTCTGCACCACACCTTCACCGCGCTACCTGAGCCGGGCTACGAGCCGCGCCGCTCGGACCCGCGCGCCGGCTACATCGAGGTCACCTGGCAGGACTACTCGGCGCCGCTCGGCGAGCCGATGACTCAGCGCTACATCATGCGCCACCGGCTCGAGAAGAAGGATCCGTCGGCGCGGGTCAGCGAGCCGGTCGAACCGATCGTCTACTACCTCGATCGCGGCACGCCGGAGCCGGTGCGCACCGCGCTGCTCGACGGTGCCCGCTGGTGGGACCAGGCGTTCGAGGCCGCCGGCTACCGCGGCGCCTTCCGGGTCGAGATGCTGCCCGAAGGGGCCAGCCGCCACGACATCCGCTACAACGTCATCAACTGGGTGCACCGCTCGACCCGTGGCTGGAGCACCGGCGGCTCGGTGGTCGATCCGCGCACCGGCGAGATCATCAAAGGGGTCGTCACCCTCGGCTCGCTGCGCATCCGCCAGGACTACCTGATCGCCGAAGGCCTGCTGGCGCCCTACGAGACCGGCGACGAGGTGCCGCCCGAGCTCGCCGAGTGGGCGCTGGCGCGCATCCGCCAGCTCTCGGCGCACGAGATCGGTCACACCATCGGCCTGTCGCACAACTACTACGACAGCGCCGTCGGCCGCACCTCGGTGATGGACTATCCGCACCCGTTGATCGAGCTCGACGAGGACGGGAACTTCGTCTTCGACGAGGTCTACGAGAACGAGATCGGTGAGTGGGACGAGGTGGCCATCGCCTGGGGCTACCAGGACTTCGCACCCGGCGTCGACGTCGAGCAGGCGCTCGATCAGATCCTCGAGTCGGCGTGGGGCGACGACCTGCGTTTCCTCAGCAACCAGGACACCTCGGTGCATCCGCGCGCCGACCAGTGGTCGAACGGCGTCGACGCGGCGGCCGAGCTCGAGCGCATGATGGAGGTGCGGCGGGTGGCGCTGGGCCGCTTCGGCGAGAAGGTGATCCGCCGCGGCGCACCGCTGGCGACCCTCGAGGAGACCCTGGTGCCGCTCTACCTGCACCACCGATTCCAGGTCGAGGCGGCGGCCTCGATGCTCGGCGGCCTCGACTACATCTACTCGTTCCGCGGCGACGGCCGCAGGCCGTTCGAGCGGGTACCGGCCGAGGCGCAGCGGCGCGCCCTCGACGCGCTGCTCGCGACCTTGAGCACCGAGGCGCTGGCGCTGCCGCGCGGTGTCATCGAGCTGATCCCACCGCGGCCCGACGGCTGGCGCCCGCACCGCGAGCTCTTCGACCGCTTCACCGGTCCGGCGTTCGACGCGGTGTCGCCGGCGGTGGCCGCGGCACAGCTCACCCTCGGCGAGCTGCTGCAGCCCGACCGCGCCGCGCGCCTGGTGCAGCAGGCGGCCCTCGACGAGAGCCTGCCGGGCCTCGACTTGGTGCTCGGTGCACTCCGCGACGCGGTGTTCGCCGCAGGAGCTGGCAGCGCCTACGAGGCCGAGGTCGCACGCGCCGTGCAGTGGACTACGACCGAAGCGATCGTGTCGCTGGCGCACCACGCCGCCATGCCCCAGGTGCGCGCCCTGGCGCGCGCCGAGCTCGAGGCCCTGGCCAGCGACGACGGTCCGCTCGCCGCGTCGTCGGGTGATGGCGCCGTCGGCGCCGCCTTCCGGGCGCTGCTGATCGAGGAGATCGAACGCTACCTCGACGAGGGCGAGTGGCTCGAAGGAGCTCCCGAGGGACTCGGCCGCATCGAGGTCCCGCCCGGCGCGCCGATCGGCTGAGCGGGAGCCGTAGAGCCGAACGTCATGTCGAGCGCCGACGCACCGCGGCAGCGCATCGCGGTCGTCGGCGCGGCGATCGTGCAGGGCGACCGCTGCCTGGCGGCCCAGCGCTCGGCGCAGATGCCGCTGCCGCTGCAGTGGGAGTTCCCCGGCGGCAAGGTCGAGCTCGGCGAAGACCCGCGCGCGGCCCTGCGCCGCGAGCTGCGCGAGGAGCTCGGCGTCGACGTCGAGGTCGGCGAGCTGCTCGGCACCGGCAGTGCCCGCCAGGGTGAGGTCGAGATCGTGCTCGACGTCTACCTGGCGCGACTCGTCGGTGGCGAGCTCCACCCGCGCGAGCACGCCCGCGTCGGCTGGTTCACCGCCGAGGAGCTGCGGGGGCTGGAGTGGGCGGAGGCGGACGTGCCGGCGGTGGAAAGGGTGTGTGGGATGTTGGAGGGCGAGAGGCGCGAGCGACCCAGCGACCCTTCCACTGCTTGACGAATCGTTACAGAAGTAACTACCCTGCTCTCACACATCAATTTGAGTGAGGGCTAGGACATGACAAGAGCCGGGATTTTTTTGTTTCTATCGTTCACCTCGACCCAACTGGCACTCTCACAGGACCACCGAGAAGACTCGAGTCTCTCCAGTGTCAATCAACTGGTGATCCAGGTAGAGGACGAGTCACATCTCGCCGTCGAGTCGTTCGATCTTCGCGAGGGCTTCCCCTCTTCCCAGAGGCTCTACCGCTTCGTGATGGACGTAGCCAACCACAGCAATCGATTCGAGAAGGATGCCTTCGTTTCCTGGACGGTCTTCGCTCCAGACGGGCATGCGAAAGGCACGGGTCTCTTCACGATAGGAGCCGTGAAGCCGGCGAGCTCGAAGCACTACCAGCACACCAACGGACTCCTCGGCCTCGAGATCGAACCTGGCGATGTCATCACTGTCTCTGCCCTGACCGCTCAGGAACTCCGCATCAGCCAGGCGCCCCTCGGCGAGCTCTCTTCGACCTCTTCGCACGGCAGAGCGTGTGGCGGCCCTGAAGGGGTGTCCCAGCAGAACGTGACCGGCACCTGCATCGCGTTCTGCGAGGCCTGCTATGCGCGAGCCGCCATTTGCGCAGGAGGCGTCGACGAGCTCAGTTGCGATTGCGATGAGGACCGGAGGGCTTGTCGCATCAAATGCAGTCCCCCGAGCTATTGAGCCACCTGAATCGGACCGATTTCTCCCCGACGAGTCGCACGGGCGTCGTCCGATCACCTTCGGCGTGGCTAATCGACTTCCTGGCCCATGGAGAAGCGACAGGAGCGCCAGCCCTGAGGGTTCTCGCCTCGTGACACACCCTCGGGCGCCGAAGCGAGGGCCAGCGAGCTGAGCCGCGGGAGCGGCAGTGGGAGCCTGCGATCACTGACGCTCCCCCACCCCGGAATTGATTCGCTTCACGAGACACCTCCGGTGCCGAAGCGAGCGCCAGCGAGCTGAGCCGCAGGAGCGGCAGTGGGAGCCTGCGACCACTGACCCTGCTTCCCAGCCTCCCCCTGAAGGGGGAGGAGGCGGAGGTTCGCGATGTCGGCAGGTGGTCTTCTCAGCGCGGGATCTCGATCTCGACGTTGCCTTCGATCACGTTCGACTGCGGCGTCGCCTCGACGATGCCGAGGTCGAAGTAGGCGAAGGTGTTGCCCTGCAGCACGTTGCCGGCGCTGTCGGCGCTGAACGAGAAGCCGCGACGGAACCTCGAGATCAGGTTGCCGGCGATCAGGTCGCCGCTCGGGCCGCCGGTGCCGCCGGGCGCCGGGTTGTAGCAGATCGCCAGCTCGCCGTTGTCGCCGCCGGTGATGGTGTTGCCGGTGATGTAGTTGCCCGACGAGTTGGCGCCGCGCACGAAGACGCCGAGGAAGGTCTCGGTGATGGTGTTGCCGCGCACCACAACGCCGCGCGAGTCGACGATCAGCACGCCGATCTCGATCGCCGGCGGCGCACCGCCTGCATCGTCGGCGTCGATGCGCAGATCCGCGATCTCGACGTTGGTCGAGTCGGTCACCCGCACACCGATGCCCTGGGAGCGGATGTTGCCGCCGGAGACCTTGACGTTGGTCGCGCCCGCGATCGAGATGCCGACGCCGTCGAGGTCGCCCGAGCCGACCACCGCGTGACCGGCGAGGTCGAGGGTGACGTCGCTGGCGGTGATCTCGATCGCCACCTCGCCGTCGAGCAGCAGGTCGCGCGACAGCACGTAGGAGCCCGAACGCTCGATCTGCACCGGCCGGCGGCGGAAGTTGTCGAGGGTGATCGCGGCCACCTTGTCGCCGCTCTCGCTGGCAGCGCCGATCACGAACGGCGACGCGGCCGCGACGGCGGGGCCACCGAGGCCGACGAGGGCCGTGAGAGCGAAGAGCACGGCGCAGGCGATGGCGGTCGGGCGAAGGTCATGGCGCACTGCGCCCCGAGGGCCATGGGTCGTTGGGGACAGGTCGGTGAGGTTCGAATTACTGGGGATCATCGCGAAGGGCTTCCTTTTCTCGTCGCCGCCCTGTCCGTGGACGGCCTTGCTTCGAATGCTTGGGATCCATCGGGCGGCGACGTCGCGCCGCCAGCGGATCCGGGCCGGCAGCACGCTGCTGCCGCCTGCAGGAGGGGGAGGAACACGCGACCTGCGGAGACGGTTCCCGGGTCGACGGAAGAGATCTGCTCACGCTCTCGATGCAGGACCGCGAGTCGCCTGAGATCCGGTGGTCGGGCGCCGCGACGGCATCCATGTCGAGAACGGCTCGACGGCGGTGAACCACCCCCCCGGCGAGCACCGAACACACGGCGAGACCCGAGAGAGCTCCTCAAACGACACCGACCCCAGTCCAGGAGGGACGACGAGGTCGTTCGCGCCGGTCCCTTCGTCCGCACTTCTCCGTCCTCTTCCACTGGACCCCCAACCCCTGACCCCTGACCCCTTCCGCCTCCCTTTTCCCTCTTCCCTCTTCCCTCTTCCCTTTTCCCTCTTCCCTCTTCCCTCTTCCCTCCTCCCTCCTCCCTTTTCCTTGTCCCTTGTCCCTTGTCCCTTGTCCCTTGTCCCCAACCCCTGACCCCTGACCCCTAACCCCTTCCGCCTCCCTTTTCCCTTTTCCCTCTTCCCTTTTCCCTTTTCCCTCTTCCCTTTTCCCTTTTCCCTCTTCCCTCGTCCCTCTTCCCTTTTCCCTCTTCCCTCCAACGCCATGCGCATCGTCCCCGACCCACCGCGCCCCTCCGACCGCGACGCCGCCGCCCGTGGCGACGACGCGTCGGCCCAGGCCGAGCGTCGGCGTGCCTTCGAGGAGGAGGCGCTGCCTCACCTGCGCCGCGTCTGGGCCCAGGCTCGACGTCTCGAATTCGACCCTGCGGCGGCGGAGGACCTGGTGCAGGAGACCTTCCTGCGCGCCTACCGCACCTTCGACAACTTCGAGCGGGGAACCAACGCCGTGGCCTGGCTGTTGACCATCCTGCATTCGATCCACAGCAACCGACGACGCAGGCAGTGGCGTGAGACTCCGGGCGAAGACGACCAGCATCTCGAGAAACTCAGCGACCGGGCCGCTCTGGAGACCGACTGGGACGCGCTCTTCCACCGCTCGGTGCGCGAGGGCTCGTGGGGCGCCGGTCGCGCCATCCGCAGGGCGCTCTCCGAGCTCCCGGAGGGCTTTCGCGAGGTGGTGCTGCTGGTCGACGTCGCCGAGCTCACCTACGAGGAGGCCGCGGCGGCGCTGTCGTGCCCGGTGGGTACGGTGCGCTCTCGGCTGGCGCGGGCGCGGCGGCGCCTCGCGGCGGATCTCGCGCACTGCGCCGAGGAGCTCGGTTTGAGGACGGGCGCCAGGGTGGAGGCGGGCCGGTGAACTGCGCCCAGGCCGATCGCCATCTCGACGCCTGGCTCGACGGGCGTCTCGATCCGCGGCGCGCCGGCGAGCTCGAGCGTCACCTCGAGCAGTGCTCCACCTGCCGCGCCCGGGCGCAGGCACTGCGCACCACCCGCACCCTGCTGGCCGCCGACGTCGCCGAGGAGCCTGGCGACGAGGTCCCCGCAGGGCTCGAGGCGCGGATCCTGGCGTCCCTCGACGCGGAGGACCGCGCCGGCACCCCGGCGTCAGAGCCGGCGCCGACGCCGGCCCCCGGCGACAGGAGCGAGTCGAGCACCTCCCGCGGCGCCGTCTGGCTGCTCGCCGCCGGAGTGGTCGCGCTGGCGGCCGCCGGCCTGCTGTCCGTCTATCTGCTGCGCGGCACCGTCGCGCCGCCGTCGCCGCCCGGCCTGGTCGCCGCGGCGTTCGAGGCGCACGCCGAGCACGCCAGTGAGCTCGCCACCGGCCCGGTGTCCGAGAAGTGGCGGGCCGACGCCGCCGAGCTCGAGCAGCGCTGGAGCCGGCTCGACTTCCCGACCCGCGTGCTCGACCTCTCGATGAGCGGCAACGATCTGCTCGGCGGCGAGGCAACCGGACTGGCGGGCCGGCCCGCGGCACTGGCGCTCTACCGCGGCGCCGGAGGCATCGTCAGCTGCTGGATGTTCGAGGCGGCGCCGGGTCTCGAAGAGGCTCTCGCCGATCCGGTCGACGTGCACGACCACGGGGGCTTCCGCTTCTTCGTCTTCACCCGCGGCGACCGGACTCTGGTGGTGTGGCGCGAGGGCGGGGTGCTCTGCGCTCTCGCCGGGCAGGGAGCCCGCGAGGCCGTCGTCGAGCTGGCGCACGACAAGGCGATGGCGCCGCCGATCGTCGGCTGAGCGCGGAACGCGACGACGCCGGCGGTTTCACTCCTCGGCCGCGGGATCGCTCACCTGCCGGTGCAGCATCGTGCCACCGAGATCGATCGCACCGACACCGCCGCTACGCCCGGTCTCGAACTCGAGCACCATCTCGCCGCGCCAGCGCTTGGTCCAGGCACAGAGGAAGCGATCGGCGTCGAGCGGCGCCAGGACGCACTCGCGTCGTCCCCAGCGCAGGGTCAGCATCTCGCCGCGCTGCTCCACCACCATCTCGCCGGCGATGGGGTCGGCGTAGCGTCCGACGTACCGTTCGAGCGGGCGCGGCGGCCGAGCATCGCCCGCCGCGGCAGTCGACTCGTCCGTCGCCGCTTCGACCTCGCCCTCCGGCCGGTAGAGCTCGTACACCTCGCGGTGCCAGTCGCGGGTCTGGCTCGCGTCGCTCGGCTCCGGACGCGGATCGAGACGGTCGAGCGCCTCGAGCAGGATCGAGTGGCGCAGCTCGGCGTGGTCGAGGTTGGCGAGCACGTAGACACCGACGTCCTCGCGGTGGACGAGCCCCGCCAGCGCCACCATGCCGTCGATGCTGCCGCTGTGGAAGTCGAGCGCGCGGCCGCGGTAGTCGGCCTGGAACCAGCCGAGGCCGTAGGTGAGCCACTTGTGATCGTAGAGGCGCATCACGGGGTACATCTCGCGATCGATCAGCACCTGCGGCTCGAACAGCTCGTCGCACGTCTCCGGCTGAAGCAGCTGCTCGCCCTCCTCGGTGGCGCAGCCGCGCAGCAGGAAGCGCAGCCACAGCGACATGTCGTGCACGCTGCTCCACACCGAGCCGGCGGCGGCCACCGGATCGACGCTGGCGTTCTCGATCCGCACCACCTCGCCGGCGACGCGGTGGTGAGGCTGCGCCACGTTGGCCATCGCCTCCGTGGCGGCGAGAGTCGCCACCGAGCGGCTCATGCCCAGCGGCGCGAAGAGGCGCTGCTCGACGAAGCGCGGCCAGGCCTCGCCCGAGACGATCTCGGTGAGCCGTCCGGCCGCCGCGTACATCACGTTCTGGTAGGTGAAGCGCGGCACCGCGTGCGCATCCACCGGCACGAAGCGCATGCGGCGCAGGATCTCCTCGAGCGAGTGCTCCTGCTCGTACCAGAGCACGTCGGTGTTGGGCACCCCTGCGCTGTGGGTCAGCAGGTCGCGCACCCGCAGCCGCGCGGTGAGCTCGGGGTCCGAGAAGCGCAGCTCCGGCATCAGCTCCTGCACCGGGGTGTCCCAGCCGATCCTGCCCTCGTCGACCAGCAGCCCGAGCGCCGCCGCGGCGATCGCCTTGGTGGTCGAGCCGGCGGCGAACAGGGTGTGCTCGTCGACCGCCCGCGCCCCGTCGCCGCCGAGCGAGGTGGTGCCGAAGCCCTCGGCGAAGAGCACCTCGTCGCCCGACACCACGCTCACCGCGAGTCCGGGGACCTCCCACTGGCGCATGGCGGTCTCGATGCCGGAGCGGAAGGCGTCCCAGTCGACGCCGGCCTCGTCGGCGGCCGCGGCTGCGACGGGCGGCGCCAGCAAGGTCGAGCCGAGCGCGGCGAGCAGCAGGATCGGCAACCAGGCTTCGACCGTGGGGCGCGTGGGGGGCAGTCGCTTCATCGTCGTTCTCCTCCGGAGCCAGCGCCTCGGATTGCGGCCTGTGGGTCTTGGATGGTCGGCGCCGGGCCGTGGCGCCCTGCTCCGGCCCGGCGGATCACCTGCGGCGCTGCGCCGTCGGCCGCACGTGCCGCCACGACGGCAGCTCGGTACGCTCGAGCGGATCGTCGCCGCGCAGGTAGCGCTCGAGGTTGATCAGGTCGTCGTAGCCCCAGAACAACCGGTCGTCGGCGATCATCGTCGGCACGCCGAAGACACCGCGCGCGATCGCCGCCTCGGTGTCCTGGCGCAGGCGCAGCTTGCCTTCGGGCTGTTCGCTCCAGCGCACCGCGGCTTCGCCGTCGAGCCCGGCCTCGTCGAGCACCTGGCGCACCACGGCCGGATCCGAGACATCGAGGCCGTGCGCCCAGGTGGCGGCGAAGAGCGCGGTGACCGCCAGGTCACGCTCGCCGCGGTCGTCGAACCAGGCGGTGGCGCGCAGCGGCACGAGGGGTCGGAACGGATGCGAGGCAGGCGGCGCCAGCGGCAGCCCGAGATCGATCGCCTTGCGCGCCACGTCACGGATCATCCAGCGCGTCTTGGCGGGGATCTCGGCCGGACCGACGCTGCCGTGCGCGTCGAGCAGTGCGGCGAAGAGCACCGGCGTCGCCTCGACCTCGCGCTCGTGACGGTCGGCGATCGGTCGCAGCGCGTGCCAGGCGACGTAGGCGTTGTGCGAGATGTAGTCGAAGTAGAACGTGATCGGGCTGGCCGCATTGTCAGGAGCTCTCTCCCGGTCGCGTTCTCTCTTCGTCGTGCGGTCGCTCATCTCACCTGCCGCTCCGCTCAGTTGCCACGGTAGGTGGGCGTTCGCTTCTCGAAGAAGGCGCTGACCGCCTCGCGGAAGTCCTCGCTGAGCGACGCCAGCATCCACTGGTCGGCGTCGGCGTGCAGGATCGCCTCGTCGAGCGCGCCGCTGTAGCGCTGGATGGTGCGCTTGATCATCTGCACCGCGATCGGCGGCAGCGCCGCGTACTCCTCCGCCCACTCGCGCGCTCGTTCCTGAAGGGCCGACGGCTCGACGACCTCGTCGACGAAGCCCCACCGCTCGAGGGTCTCGGCGCCGAACAGACGGCCGGTCATGATCAGCTGCTTGGCGCGGGCCGGGCCCACCAGCTGCACGCAGGGGCCGACCGCGTGCCACATCAGGTTGATGCCGATCTTGACCTCGCCGTAGCCGATCCGCGCCTCGCGAGATGCGATGCGGAAGTCGCAGGCGGTGGCGATGCAGGCGCCGGCGCCGGTGGCGACGCCCTGGATCGCGCACACCGTGGGCTGCGGGATCTCGCGCAGGCTGCGCATCAGCTTGGCGCCGAGCTCGGCGCCGCGCCGGCGCATCAGCAGTGACGGCTGCTCGCCGCCGGAGAAACGGGGCTGCGAGAGGTCGGCGCCGACCGAGAAGTCGTCGCCTTCCGCGTCGAGCACGACGGCGCGGACCTGTTCATCGCCGGAGAGCTCTCGAGCCGTGCCCTCGAGGTCCGTCATCATCTCCTGGGTGATGGCGTTGCGCTTCTCGGGCCGCCGGATGGTCAGGCGGCCGATCGCTCCGTCACGGCTGAGCTCGATGAGGCTCATCGCTCAGCTGCGCTCCGCCGCCTCGTCCGCCGGCGACCGTGCGCCGCCACGCCCGAGGTCCTGCCCGAGGTCCTCCATGCCGAGGCCCATCGCCCGCAGGTACTCACGGTCGAAGGCGGCGACCGTGCTCTCGATCGCGGCGTAGGGACCCGGCACGTAGGCGCGCGAGGTGACGCCGCGGTGCGCCTGTCGACAGAGCTCCCAGTCCTGGCGGTTGGTCTGATCCCAGAACTCGACCGCCGGTGTGGGATCGAAGTCGTCGCGCGTCGCGCTCTCCGGCGCGAAGTACCAGGCGCACTCGATGCGGGTGCGGTCCTGCTCCAGCGCGTCGATGCGGTGCACCAGGAGGTAGTCCGGGTGCAGGCTGAGGAAGAGGTTGGGGAAGACGGTGTAGTACCAGACGCCGCGCCGGCGGTCCGGGTCGAGTCCCGGCAGGGGAGCGGCACACGCCGCTCCCGTAGCCGACATCGACGCCACCCCGTCCCGCAGTCGCATCGGGCCGCCCAGCATCGCTCCCTCGTCGAGGTCGTTGCTGGAGTCGAGGTAGGGGGTCAGCCGGTTGAGCGCCGGGTGGGCGCTGGGGCAGTGGTAGCACTCGCTGTAGTTCTGGAAGAAGAGCTTCCAGTTCGCCGGCACCTCGTAGCTGCGGCGCTCCACCGCAACCAGCCGTGCCGGATCCCAAGGCCGCACCCGTTCGGCGAGATGGGGCAGCGCCTTCCCGACGGGCGGGGCCGCGCTGGGGTCGTCGCCCAGGTGCACGAAGACGAGACCCTCGACGACCGCGACCGCGACCGGCAGCAGCGCGTAGTCGTCGCGCGAAAATCCGGGGACCGACTCGGGGTCGAAGTTCGGGGCGCCGATCAGTTCACCGTCGAACGAGAACGCCCAGGCGTGGTAAGGGCAGACGAGGGCCTTGGGCTGGTGGCCGCGCTCGCTCCAGCACAGCCGCGTGCCGCGGTGACGGCAGACGTTGTGGAAGGCCCGCACGCCGGCCTCGGCGCGCACCACGACGACGCTGTCGTCGGCGAGATCGAGGCAGACGTGGCTGCCGACCCTGGGGAGGTCGGACTCGTTGCAGACATAGACCCACCGGCGCCGGAAGATCCGCTGCTGCTCTTCGGCGAAGCGGTCGGGCGCTCCATAGAGGGCGCCCGGCAGCGAGCGTTGCTGCAGGGGGGGACGGGAGGTCACCGCGGCAGTCTACGGCACCCGGGCGGACCGACCCGGGACCGGTGTCAGCTCGAGTTCGTCTCGGGGAAGGACCTCGGAGGCGTGGGTTTCGTGCACGGCACCCGGGCGGACCGACCCGGGACCGGTGTCAGCTCGAGTTCGTCTCGGGGAAGGACCTCGGAGGCGTGGGTTTCGTGCCCGGCGCGCCGAGAAGATGCGTCGACGCTTCTTGAAACCTCGTCGCGGCAGCGGCCGTCGTTAGATGCACGCGGGCCGCCGCTCAGGCAGGGCCCATCGGACCGTCCCAGCAGCAAAGGGGAAGCCGTGCGCGGATTGGCCAAGGATCTCCAGTACAGCCTGCGGATGCTCACCAAGAGCCCGCTGTTCACCGGTGTCGCACTGCTCACGCTGGTGCTCGGCATCGGCCTCAACGCAACGACCTTCTCGGCGGTCAACGGCCTGCTGCTGCGGCCTCTCGGCGGCGTCGAGCAGCCGGAGCGACTGGTGCAGCTCTACCGCCAGTGGCCCGGCATCGAGTACGGCTCGAACTCGATCCCTCACTACCAGGACCTGCGCGACCGCAGCGGCGAGGTGTTCAGCGACGTCGCGGCATGGTTCTTCACCCCGGTCGCGATGTCGAGCGAGGGGCGCAACGAGCGTCTCTTCGGCATGGTGGTCAGTGCCAACTTCTTCCAGACCTACGGCGTGCAGCCGCTCTACGGGCGCGCCTTCCTGCCTGGCGTCGAGGACCGCGATCCCGGCGCCCATCCGGTGGTGATGCTCGGCCATGCGTTCTGGCAGGAGCGCTTCGGCGGCGATCGACAGATGGTCGGCAGCACCGTCGAGCTGAACGGCCTCGCCTACGAGGTGGTCGGCATCGCCCCGCGCGAGTTCACCGGCCCGATGGTCGGCGCCGATCCGCCGCTCTACCTGCCGCTGATGATGCAGCCGATGCTGATGCCGGGCGACAACCGCATCGATTCGCGCGGCAACAACAACATGACGGTGGTGGCGCGCCTGCAGGATGGCGTCGGCCTGCAACGAGCCGAGTCGGCTCTCGACGCGATCCTGCTGGGACTGCGCGAGGAGCACCCGCGCAGCTACGAGGACCAGGTCGGCACCACCCTGGTGCCGCAGCTCGACGCCGGTATGCACCCGAGCATGCGCGGCGCCCAGGCGGCGATGGCGACGCTGATGCTGAGCGTCGTCGGACTGCTCCTGCTGGTCGCCTGCGTCAACGTCGCCAACCTCTTCCTGGCGCGCGCCCGCGAGCGCCGCCAGGAGATGGCGGTGCGCATGAGCCTCGGTGCTGGACGCTGGCGGGTGGTGCGGCAGCTGCTCGTCGAGAGCCTCGTGTTCAGTGTGATCGCCGGCGCCGCCAGCCTGGCACTCGCTCTGGTCGCCACACGGTTGCTGTCGCGCATCCGGCCGCCGATGGACGGCCCTTTCGCCTTCGACTTCGGGCTCGATTCCCGAGTGCTGCTGTTCACCGCCGCCATCTCGCTCGGAACCGGGCTGCTGTTCGGCCTCGCTCCGGCGATGCAGTCGTCCCGGGCGAGGCTGGTGGCGACGTCGCGCGGCAGCTCGGTGCAGCGCAGCCGCGCCAGCCGTCTGCTGGTCGTCGGCCAGATGGCGCTTTCGCTGGTGCTGCTGATCAGCGCCGGGCTCTTCCTGCGCAGCATGCAGGGTGCGATGGGCATCGATCCGGGCTTCCGCGATCCTGGCCACCTGGCGATGGCGTCGGTGGATCCCGGCCTGCAGGGCTACGACGAGGCGCAGGCCAGGGCGTTCTACGACCGGCTGCAGGACGAGCTGCTGGCGCGACCCGAGATCGACGCTGTCGGCTTCGTCGAGACGCTGCCGCTCGGGTTCGGCAACTCGGATCGCGGCGTCGAGATCCCTGGCTACGAGTTCGCCGAGGGGGAACGCAACAGCCTGCACTACACCCAGATCTCGCCCGGCTATCTCGAGGCGATGGGCACCAGTGTGCTCGAGGGCCGCACCTTCACCCGTGCCGACGACGCCGGCGCCGAGCCGGTGATCGTGATCAACCGCGCCTTCGCCGAGCGCTTCTGGCCCGGCGAGTCGGCACTCGGTCGAATCGTCGGCACGGCAGGTGCCGACCGGCGCATCGTCGGCGTCGTCGAGACCGGCAAGTACCGTTCGCTCGGCGAGGATCCGACGGAGTTCATGTACCTGCCCCAGCGCCAGGTGTTCAGCTCTGGGATGACCGCCGTGGCCCGCACCTCGGGACCGCCCGCGCTGGCACTCGCCACGCTGCGCTCCACGGTCGCCGGGATCGACTCCGAGCTGGCGCTCTTCGACCTGCGCACCATGGAGGACCACATGGGCATCGCGCTGATGCCGGCCCGCGTCGGCGGCATCGTGCTCGGGTTCTTCGGCACCCTCGGTCTGCTTCTCGCCGCGGTCGGGATCTACGGCGTGATGGCCTACTCGGTGGTGCAGCGGCGGCGCGAGATGGGCGTGCGGGTGGCGCTCGGCGCCGACCGGCCCACGGTGACCCGGCTGGTGCTGTCGGAGGGCCTGCGGCTCGCGGTCTTCGGTGCCGTCGTCGGACTGCTCGGCGCCGCCGGTGCGGCGCGCCTGGTCGAGGGCATGCTCTACCAGACCCGGGCGCTCGATCCGCTGACCTTCGCCGCGGTGCCAGCGATCCTGCTGGTGGTGGCCGCTGCCGCGGTCTACCTGCCGGCACGGCGGGCCGCGAACACCGACCCGGTGCGTGCGCTGGCGGCGGAGTGACCGCCGCCTGGCCTGCGCCGTGGGTTGCAGCCGACCCGGGGACGCGACGCGGTGCACGGCGGATGGCCGAGCTCGACGGTCTGGTCGGACCCTGATCCGCTGACGGTTCGGCGGCCTCGGCGGCGTCTGTTCCTGGCATGAGACACGCCGCGACTGCCCGAGACGACTCCTCCCCCGCGCTCCGCAACGCACTGGCTGCACTGGCTGCACTGTCGGGTCTCGTCGTTCTGCCGCTGCTGGCTGCGTCGGCTGCCGCCGTACCGCTCGAGACCGGCCGTCTCTATCCGGGCGGCACCGTTCTGGAGGTCGCCGAGGCGGGTCTCTCCTTCTCGGTGCCGGACGGCTACAAGGCGCTGCTGCCCGCGGGCAGTGAGGTGGTCGTGATGACCGCCGACGATCGCTCCTATGTTCTTGCCATGGCCGACGCCGCCAGCCTCGACGAGGCGCGCGCATTCCTCTCCGCGCCGCTGCCGCTCGGCGGCGGCGTCGTGCTGCAGCCCTCCGGGGACGTCCGGCTCGACGGAGCCCATCTCGCGGCCGGCTACACGGTGAGCGGCAGCGCCAGTGCCGACCGGGCCACGGTGCGGGCGCGCGAGGTCGGTGGTGGCATCGTCGCCGCGGTCTTCGCGGTGGCGGCATCCGACGCTCTGGCGCAGACGCAGCGGGTGGCCGACGCGGTGCTCGCCAGCGTCGAGAGGCGCGCGGTCGCCTCCGTTGGAGGCGATGGTGGCGCCTCCTCGGGATCGTCGGGCTCGACGGGATCCTCCGGCTCGAGCTCCGACGCCTGGCAGCCCTACCTGCAGGGCATGCACCTGGTGCGCTTCTACACCGGTAGCGGCTACCAGGAGGAGCAGCACCTCTACCTGTGCTCGGACGGCACCTTCCACAAGTCGTTCGAGAGCGGCGGCCACACCTCCTACGGTGAGGGTTGGTCGTCCGGCGCGACCCAGAACCGCGGCGCCGGGCGCTGGCACGCCACCGGCGTCGGCGACCACGGGACTCTCTTCCTGCAGCATCCCGACGGATCGAGCTCGCAGATCGTGCTCGAGTACCGCGACGAGAAGGTCTTCCTCGACGGCAAGCGCTGGCTGCGCGACGGCGAGAACCCGGTCTGCAATTGAGGCCTCTCGGCCTTTGCCGAAGTTCCCCCTGAGCGGACCGGGCCGCTGGAGCGACCCGGCTCCGTCTGCGCCGCGGTGCCCACTCCGCATCGAGGGAGGGTCTTGACAGATAGTTCTAATCCGAACTAAATTCTCCTCATGACGACCTGGACCTCCAAGCAGGCCCGCAGCCGCCCCTTCATCCCTCTGATGCGGGAGCTGGTGCGGGCGTACCAGGACTTCGAGCGCTTCGCCGTCGAGGACCTCCGGGAGCGTGGGCTGACCTCGCCGCAGGCCGACGTGATCTTCGCTCTCGGCAACACCGACGGCATGACGTGCAAGGAGCTGGGGGAACGCAGCCTGATCACCAAGGGCACCCTCACCGGCATCATCGACCGGCTCGAGAAGAAGGGTCTGGTGCTGCGCACGACGTCTCCTTCGGACCGCCGCAGCGTGATCGTCGAGCTGACGCCTGCCGGCATCGAGCTCTTCGAACAGGAGTTCCCGGCACACATCGCAGTCCTCGAGCAGCGCTTCGGCAGTCTCCCCGAGGGACGACGGGAGGATCTCCGCGAGCTGCTGGTGGAGCTGCGAGGCCACCTCCAGGGCGCCTGATCGCTTTTCTCGGGTTTCCCGCAGCCGTTGGTGAAACCGATTCGCCTGAATCCACGTATATAGTTCGTGTTAGGACAGTCTGTACCGAGACCAACCACTGAACCGCAAGGAGACACGCCATGAACACCCCGACCATCCCCAGCAACTCGTCGTTCGCCATCACGGTCCTGCGCGCCGCCCTCGGAGCGCTCTTCCTCGCCCACGGCCTGATCAAGCTGCTCGTCTACACCCCTGCCGGCACCGCCGCGTTCTTCGACAGCGTCGGCATGCCGACCTTCCTCGCCGCACCCACGATCGGCGTCGAGATCGTCGGCGGCCTGCTCCTGCTCTCGGGTCTCTTCACCCGCTGGGCAGCGCTCGCCGTCGTGCCGATCGTGCTCGGCGCGACCACGGTCCACTGGGGCAACGGCTTCACCTTCAGCAACGCCGGGGGCGGTTGGGAGTTCACCGCGTTCCTGGCCGTGGTGGCCTTCGCTCTCTTCCTCGACGGTCGCGACGGCGCCTTCGCCCTCGGATCGGTGTGGAGCCGGCGTTCCGAGACCGCCGCACCGGCGCGTCGGGTGGTCGCCTGAGCACGGGACCCGAGAGAACAGAGCCCTCGAGAGAAGAGGGCTCACCGCAGAGAGGAGTCACCAGATGAGCATTCGCATCGGCCACGTCCACCTGGAGGTCGCCGATGCCGAGCGCTCCGCCGCCTTCTACGGCGAGCTGCTCGGCTTCGAGACCCGAGAATCGGTGGGCGGCTTCCGCTTCCTCAGCGGCGGCCCCGCCCACCACGAGCTGGCGCTGCAGACCAGCGCCAGCCCCGGCCTCTACCATTCCGCCTTCGAAGTGGACTCCGAGCAGGAGCTGGCAGCCGTGGCGGCGCGGCTGCGGGACGCCGGAGTCCGCTACTCGGCGGTCGACCACGGTATCAGCCACGCCCTCTACTTCCGCGATCCCGACGGGCTCGGGGTGGAGGTCTACCTCGATCGGCGCGGCGCCGCCGGCTGCCGTGCGTGGGACGGCCGTTCGCGCGCTCTCGACCTCTGAGCCGACCGACCAGTCCTCCCAGCCATCCGTGCCCGGCGGGAGGGCTGGCGGCTCGAGGATGCCTCGGCCGCCGCGGAAGGAGGGAGGCCAGGCCCGGCCGATCTCACCGCGTGTCGCCCCCCGTCGTCCACGTCCCTCGATCCGGTCGGCCCTGCGAGCTCCACTGGCGATAGCCTGGGGCCGCGGGGCCGAGCAGGATCGTCGATTCGATGCCCGGCCCCTCCCAAAGGGCGAGAGGAGGTCCGCCGTGCCGCAGTTCGAGAACCAGGTCTACCCGACCGACGCGGAGCAGATCGAGGCGATGCGGGAGGAGGGCCCGCAGGGCCCGATCTACATGGTCAACCTGCTGAAGTTCAAGCCGCGGGCCGAGTACCCCGACGGGCACGGCACGGACATCTCGGGCCGCGAGGCCTACCAGATCTATGGCCGCGCGGTGGCCCAGATCCTGCCCCGCTACGGCGGCCACGTGGTCTTTGCCGCCGACGTGACGCACCTCTCGCTCGGACGGGTGGACGAGCTCTGGGACGAGGTGGCGGTCGCCTGCTATCCGAGCCGCAGGGCGCTGGCCGAGATGTCGAGCTCGGCGGAGTGGCGCGAGGCAGCGGTGCACCGTGAGGCCGGCCTCGCCGGACAGCTCAACATCGAGACGACGCTGCTGCCGGGCTTCTCTCCGAGCCAGGTGCAGGTGACTCCGCCGAAGCGCGACGAGCAGGACGGCTGATCGGCCCGGGCCTCGGGCGCGGCGGTCGCCTCGCGCACCGAAGTCTGCGCACCGGTCACCAGTTGACCAGGCGCACTTCGGGCTCGCGGTTGGCCCGCACCAGCTCGCGGATGCGGGGCAGATACATGGTGTTGTAGCGCAGCCGCGAGATGTGGTTGCCGTTCTCGTGATCGCCGTTCCAGCAGTGCTCGGCACGATCACCGTAGTCGACGACGCCGGCGTAGTACGGGTCGGTGGTGCTCTCGAGGAACTCCTCGACCAGATACACGGCGTTGTTGAGGTAGTAGTTGTCCATGTCGCCGCAGTAGAGGTGGATCTTGCCCACCAGATCGGGGCCGATCTCCTTCCAGTCGCGGCGCAGGATGTGGCCGAGATCGTAGTTCTCGCGCCAGTGGGCAGCGACCTCGGGATCGATCTCGCCGCTGCGCTTGTCCCAGATCGGCTTCGGGTAGCCGTCCTCGTCCATCGGTGAGTACACCGCCTGCCAGACGTCGAACTGGTCGCCCGACTTGGAGTCCTCGCCGCCGAGCGCCAGCTCCATCCAGTTGAAGTCGCGCAGCGACGCCTCCACGTCGCCGAGGTGGTTGCGCCACCCGGGCCGCAGCTGCTGCTTGAACTCGGCGTCGTAGAAGTAGGCGTTGCGATCGGCGTAGAGATCGACGGTCATGTAGGCGCGGAAGTCGATCGGATCGGGGCAGGCGGCGAAGGCGCCGCCGTACTCGCGCGGATAGAAGACCTGTGCCGCCAGCGCCTCCCAGCCGCCGGTGGAGCCGCCGTAGAGGAAACGGCCCCAGCCGGCGCCGACGCCGCGGAACTGCTGCTCGAGGAAGGGCACCAGCTCATGGGTGATCGCGTCGCCGTAGGGCCCCAGGTTGGCCGAGTTCACCGCGTACGAGTCGTCGTAGTACGGATTCGGGTGCTGGATCTCCACCACCAGGAAGCGCGGGAAGTCCGGCGAGATCCACTGGCGATAGAAGTCGTAGGCCTCCTGCTGCTGGATCCGGTTGTAGCAGGCGACGCCGAAACGGGCCGAGTCCTCGCACTCGAGATCGGAGTCCGGCGGCGAGGTGCGGAAGCCGCCGAACTCGGCCGGGAAATGGCCGTGGAAGATCATCAGCGGATAGCGAGCGTCGGGGTCGCCATCGAAACCGTGCGGCACCAGCACGTGGGCGCCGAGCTTCATGTCGCGGCCCCAGAACTCCGACAGCAGCTCGCTGCGCATCTCGACGTGGCGCACATAGCCGTCGTGGCTGGTGGCGGGCGGCGGCTCGATCGCAGGGATCACCTGATCGAGGACGATGTCGAGGCTCTCGCGCCCGCCGGCTTCGAGAGTGACCTGTCGCGGCGTCGAGTAGAGGTTGCCCGGCGCACGGCGCCACTGTTGCCCCTCGCCGCGGTCCATCGGCAGCTCGACGACGTGGCCGCTGGCGAGCTCGAAGCTCTCGTAGCGGTGCAGCAGCGCCTGCACGAAGTACTCGCCCGCCGGCAGCTCGTCGAGCGAGGGCACCGGGAAGCCGAAGACGGCGCCGTCGAGCACCGCCTTCTCGCCCGCCGGCCAGGCGTCGACCTCGACGCCGTAGACCGGGATCGCGTCGAGCCGCGGCGAGACCTGGAAGCGCGGCTCCGGCTCGGCGCTGCGGGCGAAGAAGAGCAGCAGCCGGCCGTCGAGCCGCTGGTCCGATGCTTCAGCCCCCTCCGCCGAGGCCAGGGCCGCCGCGTCCCAGGTGACCTCGACACGCAGCGAACGGTCGCCGCGCGGCAGCTCGGTCGAAGGCCCGCCCGTGCAGGCGAACGTGAGCAGGGAGAGTGCGAGGGCGATGACCGGCGCCGTGGCGCCACGAGTTGTGCGGCCCGATCCGGACGAGCGGAGGTGTTGTAGCGCACGAGGCATGACGGACTCCTCAGGACGAGAACTACGAGCTGGCGCAGGGTGGAACGACGGTCCGAGGGCACGCTAGCAGCAGTCTGCACAGGGGTGACTCAGTAGCGCAGCAGGCGCGGCCACAGGTCGGCCACCTCGACGCCCCTTGATGCCGCTGAGTCTCGGCACCGATCGACGCCTCGTGCAGAGCGCCCCCGGCGCGGCGCCGCGAGCTGCGACAATGCCCCGCGTGCAGACCGAGTCCTCTTCCGTGCGAGCCGCATCGCCGGCCGAGCCGGAGTCGTCGGGGCGTTCCGCAGCTCCCGCTCTACCGACCGACCCTCGGAACGAGTCCCGTGCGGGCGAAGAGGCTGCCTCTGGACCCGACGGGGCGACTCCGCCGACCGGCTTCCGCTCGGTCGATCCCGCCGAGCGCTTCCTGCAGCACGCACTCGGCACCCAGGGCGACGTGGGCGTGGCGACGGTGGCGCTGTCGCTGACCGCGATCGTCGCCGTGGTGGCGGTGGCGATCCGACGGCGCAAGGATCGTCGCCGCCGCGACGACGACGCGGAGCGCGACGTCCCGGAGGACGACGGCACCTGACCGCACGACTCCGAGCACGGCCGCCCTGTGGCGGTGCTACGGCAGCTTCACGGTGAAGCTGCGCACCGGCACCACGTCAGGCTGCGGCGGCGGCTCGAGCACCACCTCGAGGCGGCTCTCGCGGCCGTCCGCGCTGGCCTCGAGCACCAGCTCGGCCGCCGCGTTCCACACCACCACCTCGAACTCGCCGTCGCCTTTGGTCGGCTCCGAGGTGGCGATCGCCTCGCCCTCTTCGAGCACCCGCACCACGGCGCCCTTGATCCCCTTCTCACGCTCGTCGACCACCTGGCCGACGAACATCGCGGCGTGGCCGTCGAGCACCACCGGCTGGCCGGCAGGCGCGAGGATCGGGTTGAGCCGCTCGACCGCGTTCTTCGGGATGCCGATGCGCGCCACCACGGTCTCGTGGCCGTCCTTCTCGAAGCGCGCCCTGGCGATGATGCCGTTGACGTCGCGCTCGGTGTAAAGGCCCGCCATGCCGCGCACCAGGTAGTTGCCGGTCTTGCGGGTGCGCGAGCGCGCCTGCTCGGCCGGGGCGGCGTCGTTGACCACCCAGACCATTACGTCGGTCATCGGGTTGCCGGCGACGTCGAAGACCGTGCCCATCAGCCGCGTGTTGTCGCGACCGGAGACCAGGTCGCTGCCGGCACCGAAGGGGTTGGGTTGCTGCGCGGCAAGGGGCCAAGCAGCGACGAGGGCGACGAGGGAGAAGAGACCGAACACCACGGCGAGCCCGGGGACGAGCGGCGTGAGCGACAGCGCGGACGACGAGGAGCCACTGTCACGGTGGCGGTGGGAGGTGCCGAGGTCCATGGGGTGCCTCCATAGGGTGCCGAGATCCCGCTCGGCGGGCCGGCGACATCGAGCGGCGGAGCGGAGCGGTCGCAGGCAGCAGCGAGCTGGGGGTGGATTCCTCAGCGAGTCTAGCCCGGCCCGATCCGGAGCCATCGACTGCGGCCGCATGAGCGCGCCGGCTTCGGTGTCGTCGGACCGACGGAGTCTGCAGCCCTGCCGCCAGCTCGTCACGGCCCGTGGAGGAGTCGCGAGCTCGATCGGGGGTCGGATGCAGGGCCGACCGCTGCCGAAGTCGGCCGCGGTCAGCTTCGAGAAGCCCTGTTCCACCATATATTTTGTGGAACAAAGTATGTGGTGCCGTCGTACTACTGGATGAAGGCCATGGAAGACCTCGAACGACAGCTCAAGCGCGGCACCCTCGAGATGATCCTCCTGCACATGCTGGCGGAGGAGCCCCGTTATGGCTACGAGCTGGTCTCACAGCTCGACGAGCGCACCGGCGGCGCCTTCTCGATGAAGGAGGGCACCCTCTATCCAGTGCTCTACCGCCTCGAGGACCGCGGCCTGATCGAGGCCGAGTGGAGCCAGCCGCAGCGCGGCGTGCCGCGCAAGTACTACCGACGCACCGACGCCGGCACCCGCCACCTCGAGGAGCTGCGCGCCCAGTGGAGCGCCTTCGTCGACAGCGTCGAACGTCTGCTGGCCAGCAGCGGGCCAGCGCGAGCGAGCGACCGCTCCGATTGACGCCAGCTCGACGCCGCCAACCGCGGCCGGCCGAGAACTCGACCCGCTCTACGACAGAAGCCCGAAAGGAAAGGACCAGACGATGAACGCCTCCCGCCACCGCTACCTCGACGAGGTGATGCGCCGCATCCTCGCAGGCCCCGAAGAGCGCCTGCGGCTGCGCCGGGACCTCGAGGCGCACTTCGCCGCCGCCGCCGAGCGCGGCGAGAGCGACGCGGAGGTGATCGCCCGCCTGGGATCGGCCGAGCAGACTGCGGCCGCCTTCATGCAGGACGTCGAGCTGCGCTACGCCGGCTTCTTCGAGCGCCTCGTCGCCTTCCTCGCCGATCTCGGTTCCGCAGCGCTCCTGGCCGCGCCAGCGGCGGCGCTGTGCGCCGGAGCGGCGGCGCTCTACGACCGCCAGGCGACCGCGGTCTTCCTGGTGGTGCTGGTGCTCAGCGGCATCGGAGTCGGCCTGATGCTGATGCTCTACTTCCCACTGCTCGAGGGCCGCTACGGCAAGACACTCGGCAAGCACCTGATGGGCCTGCACGTGCGCAAGGAGGACGGTGGCCCGATCGGTTACGGGGCGGCGTTCCTGCGCCGGCTGTCGCTCTACTTCGAGATCCTGGTGCTCGACGCGATCTTCGTGCCGTTCACCGCCAAGAAGCAGCGCGCCTTCGACATGGTGGCCGACACGGTGGTGGTGCGCGAACCGGGACGTGCCGACGGCGCGGCCCGCTGGATCTACTGCCTGCTGCTCCTCGCCGCGCCGATCGCCCTCGCCGCCGCCCTCGCCGTGGGGATCACGCTGGTGCGGCCCGGCAGCTGACCGGAAGAGGCTCAGAAGAGGTCGCTGTCGCCCCAGGTGGTGTGCAGCTGCCTGAGGTCGGAGATCTCGAGCGGCGGGTTGGTGAGCGCCACCATCGCCAGACCCTGGGGATGGGCGCCGCGGCGCAGGCCCAGCTCTCCCAGCGCCGTCGGCAACCACTCGGGGTGGCGCGAGAACCATCCTTCGACCCGCCGAGCGCCGGCCAGGCGCAGATCGGCGAGGGCTGCTCGCAGCAGCGCGCCGAGGCAACCGACGTGTTGCCGCTCGACCAGCAGATCGCCCCAGGCCAGCGCCTCGCCCTCGCGCCGGAAGACGCCCCAGGCGACCAGCCGCCCCGACGCTTCGCGCACCGCCATCAGCACGTAGTCGTGGTCGGGGCAGCGGCAGTAGCGCCAGTCGAGGTACTCGCGGTCCTTGCGCACCAGGAACCCGTAGTCGGGCAGCGCCCGCCGGAGCAGTGCGTCCCATTCGGTGCTCGGTTCCTCGGAGGTCACGGAGTATGCGGTGGTCGCGACCGACGGCTCGAGCGGCAGCTCGCGGCTCCAGAAACCGACCGGCTCGACCACGTCGCCGCCGATGAACCAGCGGCAGAAGCGCTGGATCGGGCCGCGGTTGAAACCGAAGTAGAAGGCGAGCTCGTCGCTGCGGTGGCGGGCGAAGAAGTGGCGCACGCTGCGCGGCAGCAGCGCCGTCTGGCGGCGTCCGACGGCCCTGAAGCGCGGATGGGTCATGGTGTCGCCCATCTGCATCGCGAGCATCTCCTCGCCATGCGCTCCAGCGCTGTCGCCACCGGTCGTGAGGGCGGCGCGCAGCATCGGCACCCCGAAGCCGCCGTAGTGGGCGGCGAGCTCGCCCTGCTCCGTCTCCACCAGCGAGATCAGGTGGTTGCGGTAGGGGTTCTCGGCGAACTTCCAGCGCCAGTGCTCGATCGATCGGTGGGGGCCGAAGCTCTGATGGAAGAGCTCGACGATCGCCGCCTCGTCGCCCGGGCGGTAGAAGCGGCAGGAGAGATCGGTCGGCTGCACCACGAGGCGCTGCAGAGCCGGGTACGTCGCATCGGGCAGGTCCTCGAGCACCGCGAAGCCGGCCGCGCCGAGACCCTCGACGACGCCTCGCAGCTCTCTCTGCCGCGGTGTCGGCAGCGCCTGAGCGGCGCCTCGCCGCGGCGCCCAGACGAGCGCCCGGGTGGCGCCGAGGCGCGCCATCTCGCGGCGCAGGCGCGCGGCGGGGAACGGCTGCGATCCCGTCCACCAGGTGCGCACTGTCTCCGCACTCGGGCTCGCCACTCCGCCACCTGACCCGGCGCCAGGCGGCGAAGCGGCGTGCCCGCGCAGAGAGGCGAGGAAGGCTCGCGCCGCGGGACCGATGGCCTCGGCGAGCTCGGCGCCATGCGTCGCACCGAGATCGAGCGCCACGGCGTCGCCGGGCGCCGCCGGGCCGTTCGGCGCTTCGGGAGCCTGCGGGGCCGTCGGTTCCGGCATCAGTCGGTGCGCCGGTCTCCCTTCGCGTAGGCGCTGGCGAAGCCCTGATCGGCCAGCTCCTTGCCCGCCTTCTTGACCCACTTGAAGAACTTGCTGTCGGTGGTCGACCAGCTGGTGCCGCTGACCACCCGGTGGTGGATCGCCGCGAGTAGCTCACCTGTGGCCTTGTCGGTGAACTTGAGGTCGATGACGGTCGAGCCGGCGCCGGCGCCGAGACCGACCAGCACCTTGGCGGCGCGGCTGCCGGTGCTGCAGTCGACGATGCGACCGACCACTTCGATGTCGCCTTCGCTGGTCGAGGTGTCGCCGATCATGCCGTCCCAGATCTCCGCGAACGAGTTGTGCATGTCGGCCCGCATCTGGCGCGCCAGCCGACGGTCCTCGTCGTCACGCTCGGCCGCCTTGGGGCCGATGAAGTCGCTCTCCGGCCACTCGACGAAGTGGAACGAGCGCCCCGCGAGGTCGGCCCCCTGCCGCACCCAGAGGTAGTCGATCTCGTCGGTCTCGACGAACGAGATGTCGTCCTGGCCGAACCAGCTCGGATCGAGCCGCCCCTCGTCGTAGGTCGCCCCGTAGGCGGCCGAGGCGCAGAGCAGTGCGGCCAGCGGCAGGCCGGCCATCGTCTTCCGAACCGTCCTGTGAGCAGCGGGCGTTGCCGCCGTGGATCTCGAGCTCATGATCATCGCAACCTCCCTCGGCATCGACCGCGTCGATGCCGTGTACCTGAAGAGAATCGAATCGAACGAAATCGCAGGAGAGTGGCTTCGCCGAGACAGCGTCAGTGATTCGGAGCCCAGAGCAAGCCGGGCATACGCTGTCGCCTGCCGTCGTTCAGTCTAAGCCAAAGCAGGGACCGGAGATCCGGCGCCCCGCCGAGGAACCATCTTGGCCTGTCGCACCACAACCCGCCTTCGACCGGAGCGACTCTGGGTCTCCCCAGCCCGCTCGCTGGCGGCCTGGTTCTGGCTGAGCCTCTGCGGCCTCGCGGCCCTGGGCCAATCCGTGGCGGTCGAGAAGCTGGGCGACGAATCAGTCGCCGACCTCGCCCTCGACCGGAGCGGTCAGAGCGTCTACCTCCTGCTGGCGAGATATACGGCACCGCGCGCCAGAGTGCTTCACCTGCATCGCGATCCCGAGACTCCGGGATCGACTCTCGAGCTCGGTTTCCGCGCCAATCGGATCCAGATCGCCGATTCCGGCTCTCGCCTGGCGGTCTTCGGCGCTCTCGAGGACGCCGAAGACGGTCACAGCGTCGAGGTCGGCGACGGCCACTACGGTGCTCGTGTCTTCGAGGGCGGCGAGGTGATCTGGTCCACCAGCGACGTCCTCCTGCCGGTGGAGCTCGATCGGGACCTGGAACGGTGGTTGGCCCTCGAGCGGCGCAGCGACTTCGAGATCCGCGTCGCGTCGGGACGCGTCGGCGACGACCGTGTTCTGAGCTCCGGCACCTACCGTAGCCCCACCCTGGAGCGCTACCTCGCCGAGCGCTCGGCACGCGCCTCGAGGGGAGACGCGGGCACACGAGCCCAGCGGATCGACTCATCCCTGGTGACCCTGGGTTTGGACGCACCCACGGTCCTCAGCGTCGACACCGGCGTCTGGATCGTGCTCTTCGGCGGCGAGGTGGTGCTCTTCCGCCAGGTCGAGGAACGTCTGGTGGCCACTCCCGTCAGCACGGTGGACCAACGAGTCGTCAGCCACCTGCGGGCTCGAGAGGGCGAGCTCTACGCCGGGCTGCCCGGCGGCCTCGAAGCGCGACTGGGCGAGGAGGGCTTGGAGCGCAACGCTCAGCCCGCTCCCGCGCCGCCGGATCGCGCCCACGCCTACGAGCACTTCGTCACCAGCGGCTCGACCCTCCTCGGGATCCGCTCCGAAGGCGACGACCGACTGCTCGTGATGTTCGAACAGATCCCCTGAGGCGAGGCCCTCCCGGAGCCCCTGACCTTTGATCTCCCACCTACAACCCCTGGCCCCGACTTTCTCCTCTCCTTCTCCCCTTTTCCCTTTTCTTTTCCCTTGTCCCTGACCCCTGACCCCTGACCCCTGACCCCTGACCCCTATTCCCCTTGGCCCCGATTCGCCCGGTACAGCTCCTCGCGCGTGCCCGCGGCGAGCACCCGGCTGGGCAGGGTGCGGCCGAGGTGCTGCGCCAGCCGCCGCGACGCGCGCCGCACCACCTCGAGGTCGACGCCCGTCGCCACGCCGAGCTCATCGCACAGGTTGACCAGCTCCTCGGTGGCCAGGTTGCCGGTGGCGCCACGCAGGATGGGACAGCCGCCGAGGCCGCCGAAGGCGGAGTCGAAGGTGTCGACACCGAGCTCCATCGCCGCCAGAGCGTTGGCCGGCGCCAGGCCGCGGGTGTCGTGCAGGTGCAGACGGAGCGCGGTGTCTGGCAGAGCGCCCCGCACCTCGGCCACGATGCGGCGCACCAGGTGCGGATGGGCGAGGCCGGCGGTGTCGGCGAGGCCGATCTCTCTGGCCCCTGCCGAAGCGACGCGGCGCGCCAGTCGCACGATCTCGCCCGTCTCGAGCTGGCCCTCGAACGGGCAGCCGAAGGTGACGGCGAGCGTCACGGCGACCGGCACGGCGGGCGAGGCCTCGGCGGCGCGCCGCGCGATCCGCTCGAGCTGCGCCATCGACTCGCCCTGGCCCATGCGCACGTTGCGGCGGTTGTAGGTCTCGGTCGCCGCGATCACCATGTGCAGCGCGTCGACGCCGGCGCCGAGAGCGCGCTCGGCGCCGCGCAGATTGGGCACCAGAGCGCTGTAGCGCACGCCCGGCGCGCGGGCGATATCGGCCATGACCTCGGCAGCGTCGCGCAGCTGCGGGATCGCCTCGGGGTGCACGAACGAGGTCGCCTCGATCTCGGCCAGGCCGCTGCGCGAGAGCACGTCGATGAGCTCGATCTTGAGCTCGGTGGGCAGAAAGCCGGGCTCCATCTGGAAGCCGTCGCGTGGCCCCACCTCGACGATGCGCACCCGCTCCGGGAGCGCCGGCGAGGTCGCGGCGGCGAGCGCCTCCGAAGGCGCCTCCGAAGGCCCAGCGCTCCCGTCGGCTCTGCGGTCGCTGGCCACCGACGCCTCAGATGACTCCGGCCCGCTCGAGCTCGCCCAGCGCGGCGGCGTCGATGCCGAGCTCGCCGAGGACCTCACGGGTGTGCTCGCCGAGCTTCGGTCCCGGCCAGCGGGTGGCGCCGGGAGTGCGCCCGAGCCGGGGCACGATCGCCGGGATCTCGAGCCTCTCGCCGCCGACCTCGACCGGCTCGAAGAGCCCGCGGGCGCGGTACTGCGGATCCTCCATCATCTCCCGCACGCTGTAGATCGGGCCGCTCGGCACCTCGGCCTCGGCGAGCGCCGCCAGCGCCTGGTCGAGGGTCAGGGTGGCGGTCCACTCGGCGAGGGCGCGGTCGATCTCCTCCTCGTGCAGGACCCGGTTGGCGTTGCCGGCGAAGCGCGGGTCCTCGGCCATCTCGGGGCGGCCGGCAGCGCGCATCAGGCGCTGGAAGATCGACTCGCCGTTGCCGCCGATGATCACGAAGCGGCCGTCGCTGCAGCGATAGGTGTTGGTCGGCACGATGCCGGTGATCGTCGTTCCCGACGGCTCGCGCACCACGCCGGCGCCGCTGTACTCCGGCACCACCGCCTCCATCAGGTTGTAGACCGCCTCGAAGATGCCGACGTCGACGTCCTGGCCGCGGCCCCGCTCGCCGGCCCTTGCGACGTCGCCGTCGCCGCGACCACGCTCGATCAGCGCCAGCAGCACCCCGAAGGCGGCGTGCAGGCCGGCGAGCGAGTCGCCGAGCGAGAGGTTGGCGCGCACTGGCGCCTCACCGGGGTGACCGTTGACGTAGCGCAGGCCGCCGAAGCCCTCACACACGGAGGCGTAGCCCGGGCGCCGCGCCATCGGCCCTGTCTGGCCGTAGCCGGAGATGCGCGCCACGATCAGCGACGGATTGTCGCGTCGCAGCTCGTCGGGGCCGAGGCCCCACTTCTCCAGCGTGCCGGGACGGAAGTTCTCCACCAGCACGTCGCTGCCGGCGATCAGCCGGCGCGCCAGCTCGCGGCCGCGCTCCTGGCGCAGGTCGAGGGTGACGCTCTTCTTGTTGCGCCCCAGGCTCGCCCACCAGAGCGATTCGCCGTCCTTGAGCACCCGCCAGCTGCGGATCGGGTCACCGCCAGGCGGCTCCACTTTGATCACCTCGGCGCCGTAGTAGGCGAGCAGGGTGGAGCAGAAGGGGCCGGCCAGCAGCTGTCCGAGCTCGACGACGCGGAAGCCGGCGAGCGGCCCCCGCGGGGCCGAACGATCGTCCGGCTCGGCGCCGGCAGGGGCGTCGCTGCTCTCGGTCCTCTCGCTCATGGCCGCGAGAGCCTAACGCGGCACGCGTGCGGAGCAGAGGCAGGGGTCAGGGGTCAGGGGTCAGGGGTCAGGGAGGGACGAGGGAAAAGGGAAAAGGGAAAAGGACGGACACCAGACGAGGTGCCTCTCCAGCGTCGGAGGGCAGGAGCACTCCCCGCGACCACACACGGGTGCGTTTGCGGATCGGCGGCGAGCCGAACGTCCGCGAGGCTCGTCCCCAACATCCGCCGACAGGAGGGGGCAACCGGACGACTCTCCTTCCTCCTTCCTCCTTCCTCCCTTTCCCTTGTCCCTTTTCCCCTGTCCCTTGTCCCTTGTCTCTGCCGAGACCACGGCGCGGCGACGGATCAGCGGCGAGCCGAGCGCCCGCGAGACTCGTCCGCTGCATCCGCCACCGACACCTGCCGAAATCGCCGCTCTCCTATCTCGCCTTCGCCTTGAGCAGGATGTCGACCCGGCGGTTGCGCTGGCGGCCCGACGCGGAGTCGTTGTCGGCCACCGGGAAGCCCTCGCCGTAGCCGACCGCGGTGAGCCGGTCGTCGTCGACTCCGGAGCCGATCAGCACCGCGCGCACCGCGTCGGCGCGACGCTCCGAGAGCTGCTGGTTGTGCTGTTCGCTGCCCGAAGAATCGGTGTGGCCCTGCACCACCGCGGCGGTCTTCGGATACTCGATCAGCACGTCGGCGACCTGGTCGAGGGTGCCGCGGCCGCTGGCGTCGAGCAGCGCGGAGTCGACCTCGAAGAGGATCTCCGAATCGAATCGCACCAGCAGCAGGTTGTCACCGACCCGTTCGACGTAGGTGCCGGGGATGCGCGCCAGCTTCTCCTCCTGGCGATCCATGTAGACGCCGACGCCCGCTCCCACCGCGGCGCCGATGGCGGCCCCGGCGAGGATCTCGTCGGCCTCGCGCTCGCCGTGCAGCACCGCTGCAGCGGCTCCCGCGGCGGCGCCGATCCCGGCGCCCTTGGCGGTCTTGTCGCGCTTGGTGGTGTACGGCTGGCGTTCGTCGCGGATGAACGAGCAGCCGGCCAGCACCGACGCCGCGAGCACCAGGACCGTAACGGTCCCCAGCCAGCACATCCTTTCCTGCCCACCGGACACTCTTCCCTCGCGGACAGCGATTCGCTTCGCACTCATGACGCTTCTCCTATCGCTCCACGCCACGGCGGTTCAGGCCTTCGTCTGCTGTGGGCCTGGGCCGCCGCGGCGACGTTCGGCCGTCGGCGCAGCAAGCACCGTGCCCGCAGGGCAGGACCCCAGCCAGCCATCTGCTGCCACACTGTGGGCGCGGCCGACCAGACCCTCTCGCTCATCTCCTCCCTTGTTCCCTGTTCCCTCTGCTGCCTCTGCTGCCTCTTCCTCTCCTCTCCTCCGTCTGCTCTTTTCCCTCTGCTCTTTTCCCTCTGCTCTTCCCTCTTCCCTTCTCCCTCTTCCCTAACCCCCAACCCCTTCCGCTCCCTCTTCCCTTGTCTCTCTTCCCTCTTCCCTTCTCCCTTTTCCCTCTTCCCTCTTCCCTTTTCCCTCGTCCCTCGTCCCCAACCCCGACCCCCGACCCCCGACTCCCGACTCTTCCCTGACCCCTATCCCCCAACCCCTGACCCCTATCCCCCGACCCTTCCGGTCCCTCTTCCCTTTCCCCTCTTCCCTTTCCCCTCTTCCCTCTTCCCTCTTCCCTTTTCCCTCGTCCCTCGTCCCTCGTCCCCAACCCCCGACCCCCGACCCCTGACTCTTCCCTGACCCCTATCCCCCAACCCCTGACCCCTATCCCCCGACCCTTCCGCTCCGCTTCCGTGCCCACCAGCCGCCAGCCACCACGCCTCCTCCTCCTGCTCGCCGCCCTGGCGGCGCTCTACCTGCTGGTGGCGGTCTGGCAGACCGCGAGCGAGCCGAAGCAGTGGGACCTGGGGGTCTACCGCGGCGCGGCGAGGGTGGTCGCCGACCGCGGCGATCCGTACGAGCCGTCGCAGTTGTCGGCGCAGATCGACCAGGGCTCGGCCCACCTCAGCTTCGTGTATCCGCCCCACGTCGCGTCGGCGCTCGGCGCCGCTCGCCGCGCCGCGGACGCGATCGGCCTGCCACGAGCCGAGCCGCTCGCGGAGGGCATCCGCGTCGACGCGACGTTCTTCGGCTTCCTCGCCCTCAAGCTCGCCGCGGCAGCGGTGCTGCTGTGGATCTGGAGCGCACTGCCGTTGGCGTCGGACGCGGGCATCACCCGTGCGCAGCGTCTCGCCGTTCTGCTCCTGGTGGCGGTCGCCGGCTTCCACGAGACGCTGCTGCGCGACCTGTACGCCGGCAACATCTCGGTCTTCGAGCAGCTGGCGCTGTGGCTGGGCTTCGCCGCACTGCTCGCCGGCGCTCCCGTCGTCGCGGCTCTCTCGATCGCCGCCGCCGCCCTGGTCAAGGGGCCGCTGGCCGTCTTCCTGCCGCTGGTCCTGCTGCCTCCCGGCCCGGGAGCCGGAAGCGCTACGCCTCCGTGGGGGAGACGGTCTCTGGCCGCAGCGCTCGGTGCGCTCTGCGCTGTCGCGTTGCCCCTGCTGGGCGCGGCCACGACGACTCTCGACGCCCGCGGCTGGAGGACGCGGCTGGCGGCGCTCGACGAGCGCGGCTCGTCGAATCCCTCGACGCTCTCCCTGGCCAGGGACCTGCTCGGCGAGCCACTGCCCGGCGGGCCGCCTTCGGGTTGGCCGCTGGCCGTCTGGATGGTGCTCGCCGCCGTCGTCGCCGCGGTCAGCGCCCGGCAGCTGGTGCAGCGCTGGCGCGTTCGCGGTCGGCCGTGTCTACGGCTCGAGGACGTCCTGCTGCTGACCTGCGCCGCCTCCCTGGTGCTGCCGCGCTTCAAGAACTACTCGTTCCTGATGTTGGTCCCGGCCGCGACCTGGGCGCTGCTGCGGCTGGGCGGTGCCTCTCGGTGGGGGCTGTTGCTGCTGCTGACGGTGGCGCTCTGGGAGTATCAGGCGCTGCTGGCGGCCACCGTGCTCTGGCTCCTCCTGCTGCGCGCGCCGACCGAAGACGGCCACGGCGCACCGCAGCGCGCGCCGCAGTCGGCGAACGTCGCATCACGACCGGTGAGCTAGCATCGCGTACCCCGACCAGTCCCCAGAGGCCGCGGGCGCTCCTCGATCGAGACCCTCCGTCACGGATCGCGGCGCTCGAACAGCGGCCATCGACCCCGCGAGGAGCCGCCATGCCGACCGCCCGTCTCGAATCTCCACCGCGAACGCACGCGCCCACAGCGACCGCGTCGGCACCGCGCTCCTTCGCCACCCGCTTGGCTGCCCCGCTGGCGCTGGCTGCTCTCGCGCCGCTGCTGGCCTGCGGCGGCGGCGACGCCGAGGACGAGTCGGGCAGTGGGGCGATCAAGGTGGGAGCGATCTTCGACCTCACCGGACCGACCTCGGACGTCGGCACCTTCTACGCCGACGGCATCCGGGGCTACGTAGAGTGGCTCAACCAGAACGGCGGCCTCGACGGACAGGGCCGCCAGATCGAGCTGCTGGCGCAGGACTACGGCTACAAGGTCGACCAGGCAGAACAGCTCTACTCCCAGTTCGTCGGCGAGGGCGCCGTGGCCTTCATGGGCTGGGGCACCGGCGATACCGAAGCACTGCGCGGCCGCATCGCCGAGGACGAGATCCCCTTCATGTCGGCCTCGTACTCGCACGTGCTGGGCAATCCCGAGGAGGCGCCGTTCAACTTCCTCTCCGGAACCAGCTACACCCACCAGTTCCAGATCGTGCTCGACTGGATGTTGGCGGCGGCGCAGGAGGCCGGCGAGCCGGCGCCGACCCGCATCGCGGTGATGCACAACGCCAGCCCGTTCGGCCTGTCGCCGATCGAGCAGGGCGGTCGCGACTATGCCACCTCACTCGGCCTCCAGCTCGACGCCATCGAGATGCCGCGCGGCGCCACCGACTTCACCGCCGAGCTGACCAGGATCAAGAACGCCGGCATCCGCCACGTCGTCTTCCAGAACACCTCGGGACCGGTCGCGGTGGTGCTGCGCGGAGCACAGAGCCTCGGTCTCGACCTCGACTTCGCCTGCCTCAACTGGTGCTCCAACGCGGTGCTCACCGAGCTGGCGGGCGACGCGGCCGAGGGCGTGCTGGGCTCGATCCTCTACGCGCCGCCCGGCGAGGGCGTCACCGGGCTCGACGATGCCGCCGCCTTCCTCGAGTCGCAGGGCTCGTCGATCGAGGAGAAGGGGCTGCTCTTCGGTCAGGGCTGGTGGACGATGGGGCTGTTGGCCGAGGGCATGCGGCGCGCCCTGGCGGCGAGCACCGACAACAGCATCGACGGTGACGACATCCGGCGGGCGCTCGAGACCTTCGACGACTTCGAGACCGGCGGCGTGACCGCACCCGTGAGCTTCAGCCCCACCGACCACCGCGGCATGAAGGGCATGCGCATCTTCGAGGTCCAGGAAGGACGCTGGACCCCGCGCAGCGGCCTGCTGACCGCCACCGACTGAGGCTGGAGCGTCACCCGACCCGACGTGCTGCGGCTCAACAACATCGAGGTCCTCTTCGACGACGTCATCCTGGTGCTGAAGGGACTCTCCCTCGGCGTCGAGGAGGGCCAGATCGCGGCGTTGCTGGGCACCAACGGCGCCGGCAAGACGACCACCCTGAAGGCGATCTCCGGCTTGCTGCGACCCGACAACGGGGAGGTCAGCGACGGCACGATCGAATTCGAAGGTGAACGCATCGACCGGCTCGACGCGGCGGAGATCGTGCGCCGCGGCATCTTCCAGGTGATGGAGGGACGACGGGTCTTCGAGCACCTCGACGTCGAGGAGAACCTGCGCGCCGGCGGCTACACGCGCAGCGGCTCGCTGGCCGCCGACCTCGAACGCGTCTACGGCTACTTCCCGCGCCTGCGCGAGCGGCGCGGCCAGCAGGCCGGTTACCTCAGCGGCGGCGAGCAGCAGATGCTGGCGATCGGACGGGCGCTGATGGCAAGGCCGCGGCTGCTGCTGCTCGACGAGCCGTCGCTCGGTCTCGCGCCTCTGCTGGTACGGGAGATCTTCGCCATCGTGCAGCGGATCAACCGGGAGGAGGGCACTACCATCCTGCTGGTCGAGCAGAACGCCGCACTGGCTCTGTCGGTTGCCGACCACGCGACGATCCTCGAGGGCGGACGCGTGGTGCTCGAAGGAGCGCCGGCCGATCTGCGAGAGAACGCCGACGTGCGCGAGTTCTACCTCGGGCTCGACCACGTCGGCGCCCAGAAGAGCTACCGCGACGTCAAGCACTACCGCCGACGCAAGCGCTGGCTGTGACCTCCTGAGCGGGCACCGACGGCCTCCCTGAAGCAGCGCGTCCCTGCGTGCACTAGACTGTGCGCAGGGAATCCAAGGGATCGAGGCGTCGGTGGCCGCGGCCGGCGCACATGCCATGAGCTCTGACAAGCGCAAAGCGGTTCGCATCACACGGCCGATCGAGGTCCTCTACTCCGCTGACTGCCCACCGATCCGCGCCACGATCGCGGACCTCAGCGACAAGGGGATGTTTCTCGACACCCAGCACTCGCTGCACGTCGGCGACGTGATCACCTTCGACCTCCAGCTACCCGGCCAGGAGGACCAGCCGAACATCCAGGGCCACGGGCGGGTGGTGTGGATCGAGCCGCTGGTCGGCGTCGGCATCCAGTTCCTCGACCTCGACCAGTCGGTCAGCGACCGCATCAGGTTCTGGGTCGCGACGGAGTTCTTCGGCACCGCCGATTGAGCAGCTGTCGGCTGGTGATGGCGCTGCGGTGAAACGACTCGGCATCGTCGGCGCCGGCGACTTCGGTGTCTTCGTAATACCCCACCTCAGACCCCACTTCGTGGTCGAGGCCTGGGACCAGGACGAAGGTCGCCGCGCCGAGGTCGAGCGCAGCGGCGCCCGGTGGTCGAGCTTCGAGAGCTGCGCCTCGTGCGACGTCGTGGTGCCAGCGGTGCCGGTGCAGCGACTCGAACAGGTGCTGCGCCGTGCCGCGCCGCTGCTCGCCGAGGGCATGCTGTGGATCGACGTCTCGTCGGTGAAGGTCAAGCCGATCGAGTTGATGCAGCGCCTGCTGCCGCCCCACGTAGACACCGTCGCCACCCATCCGATGTTCGGGCCACAGAGCGGCCGCGACGGCATCACCGGACTCAAGGTGGTGCACTGCCCGCTGCGGCGCTCCACCTGCGTGCCGGAGTTCCTGTCGCAGAAGCTGGGGCTCGAGGTGCTCGAGATGAGCGCCGACGAGCACGACCGCGAGCTCGCCTACGTGCAGGGCTTGACCCACTGGATGGCGCGGGCGTTGCGCGAGATCCACATGCCGAGCCTCGAGCTCGCCACACCGGCCTACCGGCATCTGCTGGCGATCGAGGAGATCCTGCGCCAGGACTCCGACGAGCTCTTCCTGACCATTCAGCGCGAGAACCCATTCGCGCGCGAGGCGCGCGCCGCGTTGCGCCGCCGGCTGCGGGAGCTGGAGCGCTGGATCGAGGTGCCGTCGACCAACGGCGACGATTGAACCGGGCCGGTGCGGTCGAGGCGCTCGGATCGTGGACGCCGAGCTAGACTGCTGCGCGATGCGCGCTCCGGCACAACGGGTCTCGCGACGACTGCCTCCCGTCGGCCTCCTGCTCGGCTCCCTGGCGGTCGGCGCCGCCGCCTGCGCGGCGCAGTCGCCGGCGGACGGAGCGAGCGGCGACGGCGGCAGCGAGCGGGCTCGAATGATCGAGCTGCTGCGCGGCGCGCCTCTCATCGACGGCCACAACGACGTCCCCTGGCAGCTGCGCGAGCGCTTCGACAACCGGCTCGAGGGGTTCGCCTTCGACGACACGACGCGGCTGCGTCCACCGATGCACACCGACCTGCGGCGTCTCGAGCGCTCCGGGCTCGGCGGCATCTTCTGGTCGGTCTACACCCCGAGCTCGACCGGCGGACCCGGGGCACTACGCACGGTGCTCGAGCAGATCGACGTCGCCGTGCGGCTCCTCGAGCGCCATCCCGATCACTTCGAGCTCGCCCACACCGCGGACGAGGTGGAGCGCATCGCCGCCAGCGGCCGGATCGCCGCCCTGCTCGGCATGGAGGGCGGTCACGGCATCGACGGCTCGCTGGCGGCACTGCGCCAGCTGCATCGCCTCGGGGTGCGCTACATGACACTGACCCACTCGGAGAACACCGCGTGGGCCGATTCGGCCACCGCCCTGCCGCAGTGGAACGGGCTGACCGACTTCGGCCGCGAGGTGGTCGCGGAGATGAACCGGGTCGGCATGCTGGTCGATCTCTCCCACGTGTCGCCGAAGACGATGCACGACGCCCTCGACGTCAGCCAGGCGCCGGTGATCTTCTCCCACTCCTCGGTGCACTCGGTCACACCCCACCCCCGCAACGTGCCCGACGACGTGCTCGAGCGCCTGCCGCGCAACGGCGGCGTGGTGATGATCACCTTCGTGCCGCCGTTCGTCTCCGAGTCCTCGCGTGAGTACTCGCTGCGCTACGAGATCGAGCGCGGGCGGCTGCAGGCCGCGGGCGAGTCGGGAGAGGTCCTCGAACGCTCGATGCGCGCCTGGGTCCAGCAGCACCGGCCGCCACGCGCCAGCCTCGTCGACGTCGCGGACCACATCGACGCCCTGCGCGAGAAGATCGGCATTCCCCACATCGGCATCGGCTCCGACTTCGACGGCATCGACGACGTGCCTGACGGCCTCGAGGACGTCTCGAAGCTGCCCGATCTCTTCCTCGAGCTGCGACGCCGCGGTTACTCCGACGACGACCTGAGGGCGATCGCCGGTGGCAACGTGCTGCGTGCCATGCGCAGCGCCGAGGAGGTCTCATCGCGCCTCGCGGGCGAGCCTCCGACGGCCGACACACCGGCGCCGACCGCCGGCGAAGGTTCGCGATGAGCCCGCCGCCGAGCCGCCGGGCCTACCTCGCCTCGACCGTGCTGCTGGTGCGCGATCAGGAGGGGCCAGAGGGGACGCGGCTCGAGGTCTTCATGGAGAAGCGCCACATCAAGAGCGACTTCGTCGGCGGCGCCTACGTCTTCCCCGGCGGCCGGGTGGACGAGGCCGACGGCATCGACCCGGAGCTCTGTGCCGGTCTCGACGAGGAGTCGGCGAACCTCCACCTCGGGCTCGACGGCGGCGGCCTGGCGCACTACGTCGCGGCGATCCGCGAGTGCTTCGAGGAGGCCGGAGTGCTGCTCGCCTACGACCACTCCGGCGACCTGCTCGACTTCTCGCAGAGCAGCGTCGAGGACCGCTACCGCGATCTGCGCGATCGGATGAACCGCGGTGAGGTCAGCCTGCAGGACATGACCCGCCGCGAGGGTCTGCGCCTGGCGACCGATCGCATGGCCTACTGGTCGCACTGGATCACGCCGGAGGGCCAGCCACGGATCTACGACACGCGCTTCTTCATCGCCCACGCCCCCGATAAGCAGACCGCGACCCACGACGACTGGGAGCTCACCAGCTCCGCCTGGGTCACTCCCGGCGAGGCGATCGAGCACGCCATGCGCCGGGAGTGGATGATCATCTTCCCCACCTTGGTGAACCTGCGCCAGCTCAGCCGCTTCGCGACCGCCGACGAGGCGGTGCGCTGGGCACGGGAGCAGCGACGGCCGCTGCCTGTCAACCAGCCGCGGGTGCACGACGGCCGCGTGGTGCTGCCCGGCGAGGACGGCTACGAGCAGGCGGAGCGTGACGTCTCGCGCCACGACCCGAAGATCTTCTTCACCTCGTTCCGGCCGTGAGCCCGGCCAGCCACGGCAACCGACACGATCCGGCGGCGCCGATCGCCTACCGAAGCGCCACCGTCCTGCTGCCGGGCCTGCTGCGCCTGACCCAGGAGAACCGCAGCATGTTCTCGGGCGCGGGCACCAACACCTACCTGATCGGCGAAAGCGAGGTGCTGGTGCTCGACCCCGGCGAACGACGCGACGACGGTCACCTCGAGCGCATCGTCGAAGCCGTCTCCGGGCGCCCGGTGCTCGGCGTGCTGCCGAGTCACGGCCACCCCGACCACTGGCCGCTCGCCGAGCCGCTCGCCCGGAGACTCGGCGCGCCGCTCCTGTTCCAGAACGACGAGGCTCCATTCCACGTCGACCGGGTGGTCTCCGACGGCGACGTGCTGCGCGGCGAGGAGCTCGAGCTGGTGGTGCTGCACACCCCCGGGCACGCACCCGATCACCTCTGTCTGCACTGGCCGGGACGGTCAGCGCTCTTCTCGGGCGATCACGTGATGGGCTGGTCGACCTCGATCATCGCTCCGCCCGGAGGCCACCTGCCGCGCTACCTGGAGTCGCTGCGGCGGCTGCAGGGGCTCGAGCTCGAGCACGTCTTCCCCGCCCACGGCGAGGCGATCCTGACCCCGCGCACCCGCATGGAGGAGCTCTACGCGCACCGCGAGCAGCGCACCCGTCAAGCCCTCGCGGCACTCGCCGACGGCGAGGCGACGATCGCCGAGCTGGTCGAGCGCATCTACACCGACACTCCGCGCCAGCTGCACCCGGCGGCGCAGCGCTCGCTGTGGGCGCATCTGTTGGCGCTCGAGGAGGAGGGCCGGATCGAACGCCGACCTGCGCCAGCGGTCGGGGAAGAGAGCCGCGAGTTCGACGGGGAGGGCGGCGGCGCCGGCTTCGAGGACGCGGCGCGGGCCGTCTGGCGGCTCATCGCGCCCGCCGGCTGACCGCTCGGGCGTCCGCCGCGGTGTCGGGGCGGCCCGCTGGCCTGCCTCAGCCGACCGGCAGCGGCGGCAGCTCCGGCGGTCCCGCCTGTCCCATCCGGCTCAGGAACACCGCGCCCATCGCCACGCAACAGGCTGCGAACCAGACCAGGAAGCCGCAGATGCCGAACATGCCGTGCACCATCCACGGCATGCCCAGGGCGTCGAACAGGTCGCTGAGCAGCATCAGTCCACGCAGCGCCACCAGCCCGACGACCATCGAGAGCAGGCCGCCGCCGACCCCGAGGCCGAAGCGATCGCGCACAACCCGGCCGGCCGCCATCGCGGTGCCGGCAAGACCGAACAGCCCGGCGAGGACCAGGAAGAGGTAGACGAACGGCACCAGGATGAGGAACGGGATGCCGATGATCGAGACCACGAGCAGGAAGACGATCACGACCGTCGCCGGAATCACCAGCAGGCCGATGGCCAGACCGAGCAGGGCGCACTTCCAGGTGTCGCGCGACACGGTGCGGCGCACATTGTCGACCGCGCGCGGAGCGATCACCGCCATCAGGCCGCAGAGGATCACGTAGCAACCGGCGACGACCAGGGCCCAGAAGAAGCCGAACCACTCGTCGAGTGACGACAGCCCGCGGCGCGACAGGCGCGAGAGATCGGGGGCGCCGGAGAAGAGATCGAGATCGCCGAGATCGACACCGAGGGCGGCCTCCGAGATCTCGCCCTCGACCTGGGCGCCCGGCGAGCGCTCGACCTCGCCACCGACGCTGGTCACGTCGCCGGTGACCACCGCGGTCGGGCCGAGGCGCACGTCGCTGCCGATCGAGACCACGTCGCCACGCACCTTGCCGTTGACGATGACCGGGCCGAGCAGCGCCACCGCGCCACCGTCGACCTCGCCGTCGATCTCGACCTTGCCGCCCAGGGCGAAGACCTCGCTCGCCACCTCTCCGGCCCGCACCCGGGCGGTGCCGCCGATGGCGAACTTCTGGTCTTCGGCCTGAGCCGACACCGGCCGCGCACGGCGCCAGCGATCGGCGCGTTCGCGCCCCTCACGCGCCACGGAGGAGGCGGCCTCCTTGGCCTCCTCCGCAGCCTCCGCGGCAGCTTCGCGCTGAGCCTGCTCGAGCTCTTCGAGCTGCCGCAGCCTCTCGCGCATCTCCTCCTCGAGCTCCTGCTGCTGCTTCTCGAGCCGCTCGAGCTGTCGCCGCACCCGCTTCTCTTCCCGTGATTCCTCGCGTGTCTGGGAACCCTCGGCGCTCCCGGAGGTCTGGGAGCCCTCGGCCGCCTCTTCGGTTCCCTTCTGCGCCGCGGCGGCGGAGAGACCGAGGAGCGCGACGACCAGCGCCGCGAGCAGCGCGACGAGGGGAGAGCGCCTCACGACGAGAGCCCCCGACCGTGGCCGTACGGTGGCAACCGCCGCAGCTGCGCCAGAGCCAGCAGGCCGCAGGCCGAGGCGGCGCCGCAGAGCACCACGACCGCCACCACGGCACTGCCGCCGGACGCCATCAGGGTCTGCCGGGCGGTGTGAGCGGTGTCGAAGACGAACTGCAGCCAGACGCTGGCGCTCGCAGCCGCCGCCACCAGCGTGCGCGAGGCCCACACCGCCGAGCCGGCGAAGCCGAGGCTGGTCACCAGGCTGCCGAGTGCGGTGCCGGCGACGGCGACTCCGCAACCGACGACCACCAGGGAGATCACGGTCGCGGCGCGTGCCGCGTAGCGGAAACGTTCGAAGAGGGATCGCGCCGCGGCCCGCTCGAGCCAGGTGGCGCGCGCTACCCGCGCCGCGAAGCCAGGCCCGGGCTGGCGCAGAGGCAGCACCTCGAGCAGCCGACGTAGCGCCGTCTCGGCCGGCTCGATGGGCTCGATGGGCTCGGGCGCTAGGGGAGAGCTGGCGTTCACCGCGCCCGCTCCGCCAGCACCCCGGCCTGCTGACCTCTCCTCGGCGTCCCGCCGGCCCGAATCCCGTTCCAGGCGCAGGTAGGCGCGCAGCCGCACTTCGGCCTCCCGTGCACCTGGCTGCTGAGGATCGGCCGCCGCTGCGGCTCCGGGCCTGGGGTCTCTGCTGGGCATGTGGATCGCTTTGCGTGTTCTCGCGCGGCGGAGGTGGTCTGGAGGTCGATCTCGGGGTCGGCGTAGTCGCGGCAGTCTATTGCGCTGCAGTGAAAGGCCGGCTCGCCGCGCCACGTCTCTGGCGGCTCTCCGGCCGCTGGCTGTCCACCCTACGGGACCCCTTCGAGGCCGGTTTCAGAGGCCGAGGGGCGAGGACGGGTACGGCTGCGGCATGGGTTGGGGGTTGGGGGTCAGGGGTTGGGGGTCAGGGGTTGGGGGTTGGGGGTCAGGGGTTGGGGGCTGGGGGTCAGGGGTCAGGGGCTGGGGGTCAGGGGTCAGGGGCTGGGGGTCAGGGGTCAGGGAGGAGGGAAGAGGGAAAAGGGACAAGGGACAAGAGAAGAGGAAAGAGGCGGAAAGGGAGCAGGGAGGAGGGCGGAGGGGAAAGGGAGAGGGAGGTACGCCTGGAACCGTGGACCGGCAAGGCGGAGCTCGATCCACCAGGCCCCTCGGCGGCCCTCTCCCGTGAGGGCGGCAAGAAGAGTCGACGGCAGGTTCCGCGGCCTGTCATTCGAAGCCCTCCTCGGCGAGCAGGTCGGCGAACTCCTTGCGTGCCCGGTGCAGGTTCGTCTTCACCGTCCCCATCGGGATGTCCATCACGTCGGCGATCTCCTGGTACGAAAGCCCTTCGGAGAAGCGCAGCAGGAAGGCCTCGCGATACTCCGGGCGCAGGCGCAGCACGACCTTCTCGATCGCCTCGCCGAGCTGGTGTCCGGCGGCCCGCCGCATCGGCGAGGGCGCCTCGTCGTCTCCCAGCACGTCGACCAGGCCCGGCTCGTCGTCGCTGCCCTCGAGCGGCGTGGTGGCGAGCTGCGAACGTCGCATCGTGTCGATCGTCGCGTTGTGACCGATCTTGAACAGCCAGCTCGAGAACTTGCGCCGCGGATCGTAGGACTCGAGGGCGCGGAACGCCTTGACGAAGGTCTCCTGGCACAGGTCCTCCGCCTGCTGGCGGTTGCGCACCATGCGCACGATGAGACTGAACAGCGGCCTCTCGAAACGCCGCACGATCTCTTCGAAGGCCGCCTCGCGCCCTTCGAGGGCGAGGGTCACCAGCTCCTGGTCGGATGGCCGCGACGGATCGGGGCGGCGCGAGCTCGGAGATGCGTCGGCGTCGGACAACCTTCGGGTGGACTCCGGCTCTGCGGGTGAAGGGAGGGAGAGGCGGGAGACCCGCCGATCGAGGGCAGCGTCGGGCCGCGTCGCGGCGCGCGGTCTTCCCCCGGCGGATCGCGGCAGCCGTCGGCCTGCTCCCGCCACGGCCGGCGGGCGGCGGAGAGCATCGCTTTCTGGTGAGGGCGGAATTTCACCGTAGCACGGGCCGCGACGCCCGCAGCGGCTCGTGAAACCGTACGCACGAGCGCCGCGCCCTGTTCCAGTTGGGGGTTGGGGGTTTGGGGGTCGGGAGTCAGTTGAGGGAAAAGGGAAGAGGGAAGAGGCGGGGAAATGGGGTGCAGGGGCATTGGGGCCCAGACCTGAGGTGCCGGGAGGCAAGCTGCCGCGGCCTTCCGGGATCGAGACCCCGACAGATTCATCTCAGCCATCCCAGGAGTTCTGCGTTCCGGTTCTGATTTCTCTTCCCTTCCCCCCTCCTTTCTGCCTTTCTGCCTTCTCCCTTTCTCCTTTCTCCCTTTCTCCTTTCTCCCTTCTCCCCCAATCCTCTGCCCCTTTTTCCCTCTGCCCTTCCCCTCTGCCCTTTTCCCTTGTCCCTTTTCCCTTGTCCCTTTTCCCTGACCCCCAACCCCTATCCCCAACCCCTATCCCCCGGCCCCCGGCCCCTGCCGCGGCTGCTACTCTCGGCCCCGCTCTCACGTCGTCCTGCCGGCCCCGCTCCGACTGCCGCCGACCTCACCGATGTCCCCCGCTCCGGATTCCGAGACCCTGCGCCGCGCCGCGACGGACGCCGTGCGTGCGGCGAGCACGCTCTGCCGTACGGTGCAGACGGCGCTCGTCTCCGAGGAGACGTTGACCAAGCGCGACCGTTCGCCGGTGACGATCGCCGACTACGGCGCCCAGGCGGTGGTCAGCACGCTGCTGCGCCGCGCCGCGCCGGGCATCCCGATCGTCGGCGAAGAGGACGCCGCGGCGCTGCGCCAGGACTCGGCCCGCGAGCTGCGCGAACGCGTCACCAGGGCGGTGCAGGCAGTGCCCGAGACCAGCGATCTCGGCGAGGCCGAGATCCTGGCGGCGATCGACGCCTGCAGCGACGGCGGCGGCGAGCAGGGGTTGCGCTGGGTGCTCGACCCGATCGACGGCACCAAGGGCTACCTGCGCGGCGAGCAGTACGCCGTGGCGCTCGGCCTGCTGCGCGACGGCGAGGTGGTGCTCGGAGTGCTCGGCTGCCCGAACCTCGAAGTGCTCGGCGACGGCGCCGCGGCCGCCGATCGCGGTGTCCTGTTCGTCGCCGAGCGCGGCGCCGGCACCCGCCAGGTGGCTCTGAGCGGCGGGGAGGGCTCCGCTGCACGCGTCACCGAGATCACCGACGCGGCGCTGGCGAGCTTCTGCGAATCGGTCGAGTCGGCGCACTCGGCACACGACCGGCACGGCCAGATCGCCGCCCACCTGGGCACCCGCGCCGAGCCCCTGCGCATCGACTCTCAGTGCAAGTACGGCGCGGTGGCCCGCGGCCAGGCCAGCATCTACCTGCGCCTGCCGACCTCGGAGAGCTACCGCGAGAAGATCTGGGACCACGCCGCAGGCTCCATCGTGGTCGAGGAGGCGGGTGGACGGGTCACCGACGTCGCCGGTCGGCGGCTGGTCTTCGGGCTCGGCCGCACCCTCGAGGAGAACCGCGGCATCGTGGCGACCAACGGCATCCTGCACGAGCGGGTGCTGGAGGCGATCCGCGCCACCGAGGCCTAGACAGTATGGAGTGACCGGGTCCCGCCGGCGGTTCGCGATCCGACGTCGGCCTCGATACGATCCCAGCTCCGCCGCAGCGTGCTCGACGCCTTCGCCGAGCCGGGCCCACGCCGCTGGGCGGCGCGCCGGCGCGAACCTCCGGCAGCCGTTCCGCCCCCCCGACGCGAGGGTGGCGGGCGGGCGGCCCGTCGGCGAGGCGGCCTCTCCATACCCCACTGAACCCGCCATCGCGACAGCGTTGGCCGCGCCGCCTCCAGCGGCGTTCTCCGCAGCAGGAACGACGATGAAGACATGGATCGTGACCGGAGGCGCCGGCTTCATCGGCTGCAACTTCGTCCGTGCAGCCATCGAAGCCACCGACCGCCGGATCGTCGTGCTCGACAAGCTGACCTACGCCGGCAGCCTCGAGAGCCTGCGCGACGTCGAGCGGAACGCCAGCGAGCGCTACGAGTTCGTGCACGGCGACATCGCAGACCGTGAAGCGGTGCGCGCCCTGGTCGAGCGGACCGGGCCACAGGCGATCGTCAACTTCGCCGCCGAGAGCCACGTCGACCGTTCGATCGACAGCCCTGGCGAGTTCATCGAGACCAACATCCGCGGCACCTTCGAGCTGCTCGAGGCCGCCCGGGCCCTGCAGCAGCGGCGGCGCGAGCGGGGCGACGACTCGGCGCGCGACGAGTTCCGCTTCCTGCACGTCTCCACCGACGAGGTCTTCGGCAGCCTCGGCGCTGACGGAGCCTTCACCGAGTCCACGCCCTACGCCCCGAACTCGCCCTACTCGGCGTCCAAGGCGTCGGCCGACCACCTGGTGCGCGCCTACCACCACACCTTCGGCCTGCCGACCCTGGTGACCAACTGCTCGAACAACTACGGGCCCTTCCAGTTCCCCGAGAAGCTGATCCCGGTGATGCTGCTCAACGCGCTGGAGGGTCGCGAGCTGCCGATCTACGGCGACGGCGCCAACGTGCGCGACTGGCTGCACGTCGAGGACCACTGCGGTGCGATCCTGCGGGTGCTCGAGGGCGGAGCGCCGGGCTCGAGCTACAACATCGGCGGCAACGAGGAACGCACCAACCTCGAGGTCGTCGACACCCTCTGCGCGGTGCTCGAGGAGCTGCGTCCGGCGGCAGAAAACCCGGCGCTGCGACAGGCCGGACACGACCGCTACAGCGATCTCAAGCGCTTCGTCGCCGACCGGCCGGGTCACGACCGTCGCTACGCGATCGACGCCTCGAAGATCCGGCGCGAGCTCGGCTGGTCGCCGCGTCACGACTTCACCTCCGGTCTGCGCCACACGGTGCGGTGGTACCTCGAGAACCAGGAGTGGTGCCGGTCGGTGCAGGACCCCTCGGCACGACGCCGCATCGGTCTGGGAGACGCCGTCGCGGCGACCGCCTCCAGCAGCGCCGCCGGGGGTTCGCGATGAAGCCGCACAAGGGCATCCTGCTCGCGGGCGGCGCCGGCACCAGGCTGCATCCAGTGACCCAGGCGGTGAGCAAGCAGCTGCTGCCGGTCTACGACAAGCCGATGGTCTACTACCCGCTGTCGACCCTGATGATGGCCGGCATCCGCGAGATCCTGGTGATCACCACACCGCACGATCAGCCCGCCTTCGAGCGTCTGCTCGGCAGCGGCGCCGAGCTCGGTCTCGACATCCGCTACGCGGTGCAGCCACAACCCGAGGGCATCGCCCAGGCCTTCCTCATCGGCGAGGAGTTCCTCGACGGCCACCCCGCGGCACTCGCCCTCGGCGACAACATCTTCTACGGCCACCGCCTGCGCGAGATCGTGCAGCGGGCCGCCGAGCGCAAGGACGGCGCCACCGTGTTCGGCTACCGGGTGCGCGATCCGCAGCGCTACGGCGTCGTCGAGTTCGACAAGCAGCGGCGGGTGATCGGCCTGCACGAGAAGCCGGCGCAGCCACCGTCCTCCTACGCCGTGGTCGGGCTCTACTTCTACGACGACGAGGTGGTCGCGATGGCCAAGGCGCTGCGCCCGTCGGCGCGAGGCGAGTTGGAGATCACCGACCTCAATCGCCTCTATCTCGAGCGTTCGGAGCTCAGCGTCGAGCTGCTGGGCCGCGGCATGGCGTGGCTCGACACCGGCACCCACGAGTCGCTGCTGCAGGCGGCCAACTTCATCCAGGCGATCGAGGAGCGCCAAGGCCTCAAGGTGGCGTGCATCGAGGAGATCGCGCTGCAGATGGACTTCATCGACGCCGACCAGGCGAGAGCGCTGGCGGCCGAGATGAAGAACGAGGAGTACCGCGACTACCTGCTGGCGAGGATCCGCGAGGAAGAGGCCTGAGATGTCGGGTCTGCGTCGGCTGGAGACCTCGCTGCCGGAGGTGTGGATCGTCGAGCCGCAGGTCTTCCGCGACGACCGTGGCTTCTTCCTCGAGACCTATCACTCCGGGAAGTTCGCCGAGATCGGCATCGACCGCCCCTTCGTGCAGGACAACCAGTCGCGCTCCGCACCAGGAATCCTGCGCGGGCTGCACGCCCAACTGCGTTCCCCCCAGGGCAAGCTGGTGCGCGCCACCCGAGGCGAGATCTTCGATGTCGCGGTCGACATCCGGCCCGACTCGCCGACCTATCGTCAGTGGACCGGAGTGCGCCTGTCGGAGGACGACTTCCGCATGCTCTGGATCCCCGAGGGCTTCGCCCACGGCTTCTGCGTGCTCTCGGACGGTGCCGACGTCCAGTACAAGTGCACCGCGCTCTACGCGCCGGGTGACGAGATCACGGTGCGCTGGGACGATCCGGCGATCGGCATCGAGTGGCCCCTCGAGCAACCGCGTCTCTCCGAGCGTGACGCCACGGCTCCGCTGCTGGCCGAGCACGAGTCGGCGCTGCGCGCCGCCGCGACCAGCTCTCCGGCGCGCCGGGCCTGAGCCGGCGGCGGCACAATCCACGCGGCGACCGCGGCCGTAGGCTGAGGCAACCCACGCCCAGAGCGCGGGAGGAGATCGACGATGAGCGACGACCAGCCGCAGCGAGGCGACGGTGACGAGCGGAACGGGGGCTCTGGAGGAGACGCCGACAGCGAGCCCAGGAGCGCGGGATGGCTGCGCCTCCTCGGCGGCCTGGCGGTGCTGGTCGCGCTCTTCTTCCTGGCCAGAGCCGCCGGCGACCGCATCCCGGCGTTCACCGCGTGGGTCGACGGCCTCGGCTTCTGGGGCCCGCTGGCCTTCCTGCTCGGCTACGCCGTGGCGACCGTCGCCCTGGTACCGGGATCTCTGCTGACGCTGGCCGCTGGCGCTCTCTTCGGCATCTGGCAGGGCACTGTGGTGGTCTTCCTGGGCGCCAGCCTCGGCGCCTCGCTCGCCTTCCTGATCTCCCGGTACGTGGCGCGTCGGCCGGTCGAGCGCCGACTGCAGAAGAACGAGAAGGTAGCGGCCATCGACCGTGCGGTCGAGCGCGAGGGACGCAAGATCGTCTTCCTCCTGCGCCTGACGCCGGCGGTGCCGTTCACCCTGCTCAACTACGCGCTGGGTCTCACCAAGGTGCGCTTCGTCGACTACCTGATCGCCTGCCTCGGGATGATCCCCGGCACCCTGCTCTACGTCTACTACGGCAAGGTCGCCGGCGACCTGACCACGATCGCCGCCCAGGGCGGCGTCGAGCGGGACTGGAAGTCCTACGCCCTGCTCGCCATCGGTCTGGTGGCAGCGATCGCGGTGACCACGGTGATCACCCGCATCGCCCGCCGGGCCCTCGCCGATGCCGGCGCCGAACGCCTCGCCACGGCAGCCGAGGAGTAGGCAGCGGGCTGTGCACCCCGTGCACCCCTCCTCTACCCGACGCACCACCACCCGCCAAGGAGCCCATCGATGTCCCCACCCCGCGAAGAGCCGGAGTCCGACGTCCGTATCGAGCCGTGGGACGAGCACAACCAGCGTCTGGTCGCCAACGTGCACCCGGCCGACTGGAGCAATCCCGCGCCGAAGGAGCGCTACCACCTCGTGGTGATCGGCGCCGGCACCGCGGGGCTGGTCACCGCGATCGTCGCCGCCAACCTCGGCGCCGACGTGGCGCTGATCGAGCGGCACCTGATGGGCGGCGACTGCCTCAACGTCGGCTGTGTGCCGTCCAAGGGCATCATCAGCGCCGCGCGGGCGTGGGACCACCGCCGACGTGAACCGTTCGGCGCCGCGCCGCCTGCCGGCGACGGCGACTTCGCCGCGGCGATGGAGCGCATGCGGCAGCTACGCGCCGGGATCAGCCACGTCGACAGCGCCCGGCGCTTCTCCGACGCGGGCGTCGACGTCTTCCTCGGTGCCGGCAGGTTCGTCTCGGATCGCGAGGTGGAAGTCGACGGCGCCAGGCTCCGCTTCCGCCGCGCCGTCATCGCCACCGGCGCCCGCGCCGCGGCGCCGCCGATCCCCGGCCTCGACAGGGTCGAGCACCTGACCAACGAGACGGTGTTCTCGCTCACCGAGCGGCCGCGGCACCTGATCGTGATCGGCGCCGGGCCGATCGGCTGCGAGATGGCGCAGGCGTTCGCCCAGCTCGGCGCCCGCGTGTCGTTGATCGACCAGGCCGACCAGGTCCTCGTGCGCGAAGACCGTGGCGCCGCCGAGGTGGTGCAGGCGGCGATGCAGCACGACGGGGTCGAGCTGTTCCTCGGGGCCGAGATCGGCGAGATCGCGCAGAGCGCCGATGGTGCCGGCGGCGATGCCGCGAAGATCGTGCGGCTGACCGATCGGGACGGGGCCGAGCACGAGCTGCGCGGCGACCGGCTCCTGGTCGCGGTCGGCCGCGCCCCCAACGTCGAGGGCCTGGGTCTCGAGGAGGTCGGCGTCGAGTACGACCGTTCGGGAGTCAAGGTCGATGACAAGCTGCGCACCACCAACCGGCGGATCTACGCCGCCGGTGACGTCACGCCGCACCTCAAGTTCACTCACCTCGCCGACGCCCACGCCGGCATCGTGATCCAGAACGCGCTCTTCCTACCCACCGCGAAGACGGCCAAGCTCACCGTGCCCTGGGTCACCTACACCTCGCCCGAGATCGGTCACGTCGGGCTCTACGAGCACCAGGCGAAGGAGCAGGGAGTCGCCATCGACGTGATCGAAGTCCCACTCGACGACGTCGACCGCGCGATCCTCGACGGCGAGCAGGAGGGCTTCCTCAAGCTGGTGCTGAAGAAGGGTAGCGACCGCATCCTCGGGGCCACCCTGGTCGCCTCGCACGCCGGCGACATGATGCCGCCGCTCGCCCTCGCCGTGACCCACGGCCTCGGCCTGAAGACCTTCGCCGGCACCATCTTCCCCTACCCGACCCAGGGCGAGGTGCTCAAGAAGGCGGCCAACCTGTGGCGCAAGCAGCGCCTCTCACCGCGCGTGGCGAAGGTGCTGCGGCTCTGGTTCCGGGCGATCTGAGACGGAAGGGGTTGGGGGCTGGGGGTTGGGGGTCAGGGATGAGGGACGAGGGAAGAGGGAAAAGGAACAGAGAGAGAGAGAGAGAGAGAGAGAGAGAGAGCAGGAGATCCCATCTCCTCTCGCCTCTACCCCTCTCGTGAGGCGGTCGTTCCGATCACTGGCCTTGGGCGCTGGCCCTGATCGCGGCTTTCTTGGACTTTTGAATTCGGTTGCTCGGCTCGAGAGGTGAGGCAGGACACTTGTCCCTGATCCCCAGCCCCCAACCCCTGACCCCTGTCCCCTGACCCCTCTCTCCCTTTTCCCTTTTCCCTTTTCCCTCCGCCCGTCAGCGGCGCTTGCGACGCGGGCGACGCCTGCCGCCGCTCTTCTTGCCTCCGCTCTTGGCCCGCTGCCGCGGCGGCGCCTGGTCGGCGATCTCCCGCCACGCCTCGAGGATCTCGGCGCCGCCGCCGTCGCTGGATTCGCGCAGCAGCTCGAAGAGGTCGAGCGCCTCGCGGAACGAGGGCCGCCAGCAGATAGCCCAGGCAGCGCGCTCCTTGTCGGGGATCGGCTCGATCAGGCGCTGCAGCGTCTCGAGGATCTCGTAGGCGCGGTCCCGCCGCACGTTGGAGAGCTGGAAGCGGCTCATCAGCGCCGCGACGGCGTCGGAGGCGATCTCCTGCACCTCCGGACGCGACAGCTCGCGGCGCCGCTCGAGGCGCAGGCGACGGTTGATCACGCTCGGCGCCAGCAGGGCGGCGACGAGGAAGCCCTCGGAGAGCTCGGCGCCCTCCTGCACCCAGCGGTCGAGCACGCCGAAGAGACGCGCGAAGCCGGCGCCGCGCCCTCTGCCCTCGAGGATGTCGCGCGCCTCGGGGATCAGTGATTCGAGCAGACCCGAGTCGGAGGCCCACTCGAACGCAGGCTCGGCCCTGCCGCAGCCGAGCAGCTGCAGCAGCTCCTCGACCAGCCGCGCCGGAGCTGCCTTGTGGATCTCGCGTCGCTGCTCACGGATCGCGTCGAGGGTCTCGCGCTCGATGTCGAACCCGAGCCGGCCGGCGAACTCGCAGGCACGCAGCATGCGCACCGGATCCTCCTGGTAGCGCACCGCCGGCTCCCCGATCACCCGGATCATCCGCTGATCGAGGTCGTCGAGGCCGCCGACGTAGTCGACAACCGAGAAGTCGTGGATGCGGTAGAAGAGGGCGTTGACCGTGAAGTCACGGCGGAACGCGTCTTCGCGCGGCGTGCCGTAGGTGTTGTCGGAGGTGACCAACAGCTCGTTGGAGCCGCGGCCTCGCTGGCGCCGCGGGTCCGGATCGCGGCGGAAGGTGGCGACCTCGACGATCTCGTTGCCGAACAGGACGTGTACCAGACGGAAGCGCCGGCCGATGATGCGCGAGTTGCGGAACAGCTTGCGCATCTGCTCCGGCCGCGCATCGGTGACGATGTCGAAGTCCTTGGGCCGTCCGCCGAGCAGCAGGTCGCGCACCGCTCCGCCGACGAGGTACGCCTCGTAGCCGGCCTTGTCGAGCCGGTAGAGGACCTTGAGCGCGGCGTCCGAGATGAACCGGCGCGAGACGCTGTGCTCGGGCCGCTCCAACACCACCGCGCCGGACGGCCGTTCGGCGGCGCGGCGCGGCCGCGAGCGGGCCGAGCCGCCCGATCCCGAGCGGCGGGCCCGGCGGCGCTTCCGCGTGCCGCGCGACTTCTCGTCCCTGCTCACCGGACCATCTTAGTGTCGTGCCCGGGTCTGCGACCGCAGCAGGCGCTTCAGACGAGCTCGCAGGTGGGGAAGAAGAACGCCACCTCGATCGCCGCGTTCTCCGGCGAATCGCTGCCGTGGATGGCGTTGTTCTGGATGTCGGTGCCGTAGAGGTTGCGCACGGTGCCGGCGGCGGCCTCCTTCGAGTTCGTCGCCCCCATGACCTCGCGCAGCTTGCTCACCGCGTCCTCGCGCTCGAGTGCCGCCGGGATCACCGGCCCGCTGGTCATGAACTCGACCAGCTCACCGTAGAACGGCCGCTCCGCGTGTACCGCGTAGAAAGCCTTCGCCTGCGCTTCGCTGAGCTGAGTCTGGCGCATCGCGATCACCCGGAAACCCTCCTTCTGCAGGTGGGCCAGGATGTTGCCGGCGTTGCCGGCACGCACGGCATCGGGTTTGATGATGGTCAGGGTTCGCTGCATGGTCGTATCTCCTCGTTCTCGGGTTCGTTGGATCGGTCGTGAGCTCCCGGGATCGGGAGCCCGGGAGCAGGAATCTGTCGTGTCCGGTCTCCACCGGTCACCTAGGCCCTGGGCGGATCGTTCGCAGCAGTGTCGCGCTGGGGTCGCGGCGGCGCCCGGAGCGTCTGCCTCGTCGGCGCAATCCGCGTGGCGCACACCGCCCAGGCCCTCTGGGCCTCGGAGCTCGCGATCGCTAGCGCGGCAGCCCGCAAGGCGAGCGCGAGCGAGCTCCGCTGACCGGCGACACCACGTCAGCCGGCCGCCAGGTGGCGGCTCTGGCGATTCGAATTCGTTTCCTCAGCCCAGTACCTCGGCGACCTTGCGCCCCATCTCTGCCGGCGAGTCGACGACGTGCACACCGGCATCGGCGAGGGCGCGCTTCTTCTCTTCGGCGGTGCCCTGGCCGCCGGAGACGATCGCTCCGGCATGCCCCATGCGGCGTCCCGGGGGAGCCGTGGCGCCGGCGATGAAACCGACCACCGGCCGCTCGTAGTTGTCGCGAATCCAGGCCGCGGCCTCCTCCTCGGCCGAGCCGCCGATCTCGCCGATCAGCACGATCGCGTCGGTCTCGTCGTCCTCGGCGAAGAGCGACAGGGCGTCGATGAAGTTGGTGCCGTTGATCGGATCGCCGCCGATACCGACGCAGGTCGACTGTCCGAGGTCCTCGTTGGTGAGCTGCCACACCGCCTCGTACGTCAGAGTGCCGCTGCGGCTGATCACGCCGACGCGACCCTGACGGTGGATGTGGCCAGGCATGATGCCGACCTTGGCCTTGCCGGGGGAGATCACGCCGGGGCAGTTCGGACCGATCAGGCGGGTGTCGGTGTCGGCGAGGAAGGTCTTCACCTTCATCATGTCGTTCACCGGGATGCCCTCGGTGATGCAGATCACCAGGTCGATGCCCGCCGCCGCGGACTCCATGATCGCGTCGGCCGCAAATGGCGGCGGGACGAAGATCATCGAGGTGTTGGCGCCGGTCTGACGCACCGCGCTCTCGACCGAGTTGAAGACCGGGAAGCCCTCGACCGTCTGGCCGCCCTTGCCTGGGGTGACGCCGCCGACCACCTCGGTGCCGTAGTCACGGCAGCCGGTGGCGTGGAAGAGGCCCTCCTTGCCGGTGATGCCCTGGACGATCAGCCGCGTGTCGTTGCCTACGAGAATCGACATCTCTACCCTTCCCCCCGCGCCGCGGCGACGACCTTCTCGGCCGCCGACGCCATCTGATCGGCGACGATGAAGTCGAAGTCGGCCTCCTGCAGGATGCGACGGCCCTCCTCGACGTTGGTTCCCTCGAGCCGCACGACCACAGGCACCTCGACGTTGCCTAGCTCCTCGATCGCCGCGACGACGCCGCGCGCGATGCGATCGGTGCGGGCGATGCCGCCGAAGATGTTGATCAGCACCGCCTTGACGTTCTCGTCCGAGAGGATGATCTGGAAGGCGTTCTGCACCGCCTCCTGCGAGGCCGATCCGCCGACGTCGAGGAAGTTGGCCGGCTCGGCACCGTAGAGGTTGATGATGTCCATCGTCGCCATCGCCAGCCCGGCGCCGTTGACCATGCAGCCGATGGTGCCGTCGAGCTTGATGTAGTTGAGCCCGAACTTGCCGGCCTCGACCTCGAGCGGATTCTCCTCGTCGATGTCGCGCAGCTCGACCAGCTCGGGGTGGCGGAAGAGGGCGTTGGAGTCGAAGTTCATCTTGGCGTCGAGCGCGTAGACGTCGCCGGAGGAGGTCACCATCAAAGGGTTGATCTCGGCCAGCGAAGCATCGGTCTCGAGGTAGGCCTTCATCAGCGCCTCGACCAGCGACGCCGCCTGGCGCGCCGTCTTGCCGCTGAGCCCGAGCCCGTTCGCCACCGCGCGAGCCTGGAAGGGCAGGATGCCGAGGTGTGGATCGACCGTCTGGCGGATGATGGCCTCGGGGTTCTCGGCCGCCACCTCCTCGATCTCCATGCCGCCCGCCTTGGAGGCCATCACCACCGGGCGACCACTCGAACGGTCGAGCGTGATGCCGAGGTAGAGCTCGGTCTCGATGTCGAGCGCCTCCTCGATCAACACCGACTTGACGACCTGACCGCCGGGGCCGGTCTGCGGTGTCACCAGCTGCATGCCGAGGATCTCGGAGGCGCGCTGCTCGGCCTCCTCGGGCGAGGCGGCGAGCTTGACGCCACCGCCCTTGCCGCGGCCGCCGGCGTGGATCTGCGCCTTGACGACGCAGCGCCCGCCGAGCTCTTCGCAGATCTCGCGGGCATTGTCGGGGCTGCGGGTGACGCGGCCCTGCGGCACCGGGGCGCCGAAACGGCGAAGGATCTCCTTCGCCTGGTATTCGTGGATCTTCACTGCTGTCCTCCAGGGATCACGGATCTCGCCGGCCGAGGCCCACCGGCACCGCGGCGCTGCTCTGCGCAGCCCGCGCCGACGCCTCGCTCGGCCAGCCGCAGCACGGCCTCGGGAACTCGTGTCGCAGGTCGCGGGCTCCGCGAGAGGCTCCGGACTCCCCTCTGGCAGGAGAGCTGCCGGGCGGAGCGCACTGGGCGACGGCCACCTGCGTGGCGAGGAGATGTCAGTCTATCAGCGCGGTGCCGGCCGGCCCACCGTCGCGCTGTCGGCTTTCGGATCGACCGACTGCTCGCCCGGCAGCCGCAGCACCAGCAGCGTCAGGTCGTCCTCGCACGAGACGTCCTGGTCGGTGGGAGCTCCGACGAATCGCCACAGGTCGGCCCTCACCCCCTCGAGCACCGCGGCCGCGGAGCGGCCGGCGTGACGTCGCAGACTCTCCTCGAGACGCTCGAAGCCGAACGGCTCGTCGCTGCCGAAGCGGCGCGCCTCGACCAGGCCGTCGCTGCACAGGAAGAGCAGATCGCCTGGATCGAGGCGATCCTGCTGCACCTCGATCTCGAGGTTGCGCCGCACGCCCAGCGGGTAGGCGGTCGACTCGAGGCTGTCGAGCCGTCCCGAGGCGCCGAGACGGTAGGGGTAGATGTGCCCCGCCGAGGCCCAGGCGAGCTCGCGGCGCGACACGTCGAGCAGCAGGTAGCAGAAGGTGGTGAGCAGACGGCGGCCGCCGCGAGCGCTCTCGAACACCACCCGGTTGAGCGTTTCGAGCACCGACTCGACGCGTGGCTCGTAGCCCACCTGCACCGCCAGCGCGGCGCGCACCATCGACATGATCAGACCGCTCGAGACGCCGTGCCCGGCGACGTCGCCGACGCCGACCGCGAGACGGTCGTCGCCGATCGCCACGACGTCGTAGAAGTCGCCGCCGACCTCGCTCGCCGGGACGTAGAGGTGGGCCAGCTCGACCCCGTTCATCTCCTCCGGTAGCCGCGGCAGGATCGAGGACTGGATCTGGCGCGCGGTCTCGATCTCGACCCGCTGGCGCTCGCGCTCGGCAATCCGCCGCACGTGCGCCGGAACGTCGTCGTGGGAGTAGCGGTAGGGCGCCCCGTGCTGCAGCGAGCGGAAGCCGAGCAGAGCGGGCGACGCGACGATCAGCAGCGCCGCCCAGCCCTGCAGCTCGAGCCAGGGATCTCGGGCGTGCAGCAGCGGCAGGGCGCCGAGCACCGCGGCCGAGACCAGCGAGGCGAGCAGCGCCACGGCGAGGTCGAAGCGCAGGTAGAGGGCGGCCGCGAACAGCCCGGCGAGGAACGCGATCGCAAGGCTCGCCGCCGCCGGCACGGTGTTGAGCGGCGGAAAGAAGACCAGGCTCGCCAGCAACGCGACGATGGCGACTCCCGCGGCGCGACCGAGGCGGTCGACCAGCGGCGGCAGGAAGAGGATCAACCCGAAGCAGCAGTAGATCAGGCTGTAGACCAGCATCGCGAGGACCAGCGCGACGCCCGGGAAGGCAGCCGAGGGCCACCACGGACCGAGGGAGAAGGAGTACGGGACCTCGACGCCGAGCTCCGGCAGCAGCGCCGCTGCGGCGAGCAGTGCGGCGGCCAGCACCACCCCGGCGACGACCCCGCGCAGACTCGCGACGGCCACGGTCGAGGTCTGCCAGCGCAGATCGAGCAGTCCGTCGAAGGCGGCCAGGCGGCGCCGCCACAGCCCCCGCGCCGAGGAGTCGGCGAGCGCCGTGCCCATCAGGGCGAGGGCGCCCAGCGCCGGGAAGTAGACCACCAGCATCAACGCCGTCACCAGCCAGGTCATCTGCTGGCGCGACACGTTGCTCATCGACGAGCCGTCGGCGACACCGCGCACCACGAGCAGCAGGAGCAGCGCCGCCGCTCCCAGCAGCAGCCAGAAGACCCGCACCCCGTTGCGCACTCCGACCACACCCTGGTGGTAGCGGCGGATGAAGTAGACGGCGAGGAAGGGCACGAACAGGAAGACCACCACCAGCCGGAAGGTCTGCGCCAGGGTCGCTGTACGCAGGCTCTCGGCGATCGCGATCTCGAGCTCCTCGTCGGCGTCGGAGATCCAGCTGCGCATGCCGCGCAGCTCACCGCCGGCGAAGCGCACCTCGACCCCCGACTCGATCGCTCCCCGCCGTGCGGTGTAGCTGACCAGGGTGTAGCTGAACGATTCGAGCTCGACCCGCCGCAGCTGCGGCGCCTCGTAGCTGTCGAGATCGACGCCCTGGAGCTCGAGGAAGTCCGCCGCGCGCTCGATCGCCTCCTGACGCTCGGGGACCTCGCTGCTGGCGAAGTCCGGTTCGGTGGCGCGCAGCAGGGTGAGCACCTCGCCGTCGAGGGCGATCTCGGCGACGTAGGCCCAGCGGTCGACCGGGGCGCCTGGCGCGAACACCGAGACCCGCCAGACGTGCAGCAGGCGCCGCTCTCGCGCCAGGTCGGCAGGCATGGCCGGGCGCGCCGAGCGCATCCGACCCAGCAGGCGCAGCTCGAGCGATTCCTGGGTCGCCAGGGTCGCGGAGACGTAGGGTCGTTCGGGCAGCTCTCCGAGATCGAGTGCCGCCGCCAGGGCCACCTCGATCGCCTCTCCGCGACGCAGCTCCCACTGCTCGGCGCGGAGTGGGAAGGCGCGCGGATAGAGCCAGTCGATCGCCACCGCGAGCGCCACGAGGGCGAGGAGACCCAAGGCGATGGGACCTGTTCCGAGGGCCTCCTTGGCGCGGCCTTGGGCGATGCTCCTCATCACCAGCATCCCGGTCGGAAGGTGGCGGCACGACGATCGTGCGGGCGCCGCGGAGGCTTCACCGCGGCGCCGTCGCCACCGGCACTCAGGTCAGGTTCTCGACGATCGCGGCGCCGAACTCGGAGCACTTGAGCAGGGTGGCGCCTTCCATCTGGCGCTCGAGATCGTAGGTCACCCGCTTCTGCGAGATCGTCTTGCTGATCGCCTTCTCGATGTTGCGACCCGCCTCGCTCCAACCGAGCCAGTCGAGCATCATGACGCCGGAGAGGATCACCGAGCTGGGGTTCACCTTGTCCTGCCCGGCGTACTTCGGAGCCGTGCCGTGGGTCGCCTCGAACAGCGCCACCCCGTCGCCCTCGTTCGAGCCGGGAGCCAGGCCGAGCCCGCCGACCTGGGCCGCGAGTGCGTCGGAGAGGTAGTCGCCGTTCAGGTTGGTGGTGGCGATCACCTCGTACTCGGAGGGACGCAGCAGGACCTGCTGGAACATCGCGTCGGAGATGCGGTCCTTGATCACCACCTTGCCTTCGGGGGCCTTGCCGCCGTGGTCGCTCCACACCTCGTCCTCGGTGACCGTGACGTCGCCGAACTCCTCCTTGGCGAGCTCGTAGCCCCACTCCTTGAAGGCGCCCTCGGTGAACTTCATGATGTTGCCCTTGTGCACCAGCGTGACGCTGCCGCGCCCCTGGGCCAACGCGTACTCGATCGCCTTGCGCACCAGGCGCTTGCTGCCGGTGATCGAGACCGGCTTGATGCCGACGCCACTGTCGGGTCGCACCTTCTTGCCCAGCTTGGTGTCGAGGAACTCGATCAGCTCGCGAGCTTCCGGTGTCCCCTGTTCGTACTCGATCCCCGAGTAGACGTCCTCCGTGTTCTCTCGGAACAGGACCATGTCGACCTGCCCGGGCTCCTTGACCGGCGACGGCACACCGTCGAACCAGCGCACCGGCCGCACGCAGGCGTAGAGATCGAGGATCTGGCGCAGCGCCACGTTGAGCGAGCGGATGCCGCCGCCGACCGGAGTGGTCAGCGGCCCTTTGATCGCGCAGCGGTACTCGCGGATCGCCTGCGGCGTCTGCTCGGGCAGCCACGAGCCGGTGCGCTCGAACGCCTTCTCGCCGGCCAGGATCTCCACCCAGGCGATCTTCCTGCTCCCTCCGTAGGTCTTCTCGACCGCGGAGTCGAGCACGTTCTGGGCGGCGCGCCAGATGTCGGGGCCGATGCCATCTCCTTCGATGAAGGGAACGATCGGCTGGTCGGGCACAGTCACCTTGCCGTTCTCGAACCCGATCTGCTGGCCGGAGGAGGGGATCGACAACTCGTACTGACTCATGGGGCTCTCCTGGTGAGCTGCGGCGGCTGGGCGGCCGGGCCGGTTGCGGCGCGGCGGTGGTCGCCGGAGATCGGATCACTGCGAGAAGCGCCGAAGCCGGCGCTTCGTGATGAAGCTGCGTGGGACCTGAGGGTGGTTCTCGAGCGGCGGAGCGCCGGCGCCGCTCGATTACGCGCCGGCGACCACGAGGCTCGCGGGCACGTCGAGGGCTCGTGCGGGGCGTCCCGACCGTGCGATCGGTCCGGTCCCTCAGCCGTTCGGATGGGGCGTGCCGTCCGGATGCGGACCGGGGCTCCGCCGGGCCGGCGTGTTCCCCGTCTCGGGGGGATCGCCGCAACCGACCTGGCGCCTCGGAGGTCCGGGGTTTGTGCGGGCGGAAGCTATCATAGGGATTCGCGCATCCACCGACTCCACCGGGGCGGTGCGAGCACCGGTGCGGCGGCCGCGAGAACGCCGCGAAGCCACTAGAAGCCCCTCGAAGCCCCTCGACGCACCACTTGAGCCATCGCAACCACAGCGGAGGGAACCTGGCGCCAGCGCCCGCCGGCTCGTCCGGCGATCCCACCCGGCGGCCGGCCATCCCCTGGGCCGAGCTGGAGCGCCAGGCCCTCGCCGCCCGCGACCGCGCCTACTGCCCGTACAGCGACTTCGCCGTCGGCGCCGCCCTGCTCTGCGAGGACGGCACCGTCGTCACCGGCGCCAACGTCGAGAACCGCAGCTACCCGGTCACCGTCTGCGCCGAGCGCAGCGCCGTGGTCGCCGCCAACGCCGCCGGCCAGCGCTCCTTCCGGGCGCTGGCGATCGCCGCCGACAACCGGCCGCCGGCACGGCCGTGCGGGCTGTGCCTCGAGACCCTCGCCGAGTTCTCGACCGGCCTGCCGATCGTGCTGATCAACCTCGACGGCGAGCGGGTCGAGACCGATCTCGCCGAGCTGCTGCCGCAGCCGTTCCGCTTCACCGAAGCCGACGGATCGAGCGAGGAAGGCGGCGGACCGGACTGACCTGGGCGACCTTCAGCTCACCGGCTCGGCGGCGAGCGCCTCCTCCACCGAGTCGTAGAGGTCGAAGAGCTCGAGCACGTTGGCGACCTGCAGCAGCCTGCGGATGCGCTCGGGAGGAGCGATCAGGATCAGCTTGCGGCGCTGCTCCTGGAAGCGCACCAGGTAGCCGACCAGCTCGCCGATGCCGGTCGAATCGATGTAGTTGATCGACCGCAGGTCGACCAGCACGTTGCCGAGGTCCTCCGCCAGCGCCTTCTTGAGCGCCTCGGCGAAGAACTGGGCGCTCTGGCCCAGCTTGATCACGCCTTCCACCGAGAGGATGGTGCAACCACCCTCCTTCTTCTTCTCGATGATCATCCGAGGATCCGTCGATGATTCGCCGCGCGGACTTCTTGGGAGGCCGACATTGTAGCCTGGCCCGTCTGTCCGTTCACCCCCGGCGATACCCGGGCTCATCAACCGCCCTCGGCAATCGGCAGCGCTTAGACTGGCCTGGTCATGTGCGGCCGCTACACCCTCTCCAGACCCCAGCAGCTGGTCGACGAGCTCGACGCTGCGCTCGGCGGCCTCGAGCGTGGCCCCGACGAGGACGAACGGCTGCTGCGGCCGCGCTTCAACGTCGCCCCGACCCAGACGATGCCGGTGGTGCTGTTCGCCGAGGGGGAGGAGGCGGGGTCACGGCCGCGCCTCGAAGGCCACGCCTGGGGCCTGCAGCCACCGTGGCGCGGAGGGCGCAAGCGGCGCGGCGCGCCGCTGATCAACGCACGGGTCGAGACGGTGGCCGAGAAGGCCAGCTTTCGCGAGGCCTTCGCCACCCGCCGCTGCCTGGTGCCGGCCGACGGTTTCTACGAGTGGAGCGCCAAGGAGCGCGGCCACCAGCCGCACCTGCTGACCCTCACCCCGGAGGAGCCCGGCGATGAGCCGCCAGGATCTCCACCGGGGACCTGCTTCGCGGGGCTGTGGGAGCCGCTCGGCGCCGAGGGCGCCAGGGTGCCCGAGGGCTTCGCCCCGGCCCAGGGCCGCTTCGTGGTGCTGACCACCGCCGCCAACCGCAGCGTCGCGCCGCTGCACGACCGCATGCCGCTGGCGCTGCCGGCGCACTGCTGGCAGCGCTGGCTCGATGACGCCGCCGATCCCGACGCCCTCCTCGAGATGCTCGCCGGTGACGAGGTCGGGGCGCACGCCCGCTGGAGCGCTCACGCGGTCAGCGAACGGGTCAACAACGTGCGCCACGACGACCCGACCCTGCTGCAGCAGGTGGGCACCGCGGCGAGCAACCTGAGCCTGTTCTGAGCGGAAGGGGTTGGGGGTCAGGGGTTGGGGGTCAGGGGTCAGGGGTCAGGGGTCAGGGGTCAGGGGTCAGGGGCTAGGGAAGAGGGAATCAGAACGCCCCCCGCAACCAGCACCCCACGCAGCGCCCGGAAGGAGGCGCGGCAACTCTCCCCACATCCGTGGAGCCGCGCCGTGGCTCCGATCCACCCTCCCCGACGCGCCGGAGCGAGCGCCGGACGAGCCCGCGAACACCCTCCTAGCGGACGAAGATCTTCGCCGCGGCGCGCAGGCCGAGGGTCAGCGAAGTCGCGGCCTCACCGACTTCGAGGCGCAGGGCGTCGGTCACCTCCTGGCGCTCCATCACCCGCACCGCGGCGCCGGGCACGAGTCCCATGCGCTCCATCTCGCGCAGGAAGTCGGAGGACTGGTCGGCGACCCGCGCCACCTCGAGCGCCGTCCCGGTCGGCGCCGAGGCGAGGGTGTGGGCCGAGTCCTCCTCGAGCACACCGCTGCGGTCGGGGATCGGGTCGCCGTGCGGGTCGACCGATGGGAAGTCGAGCATCTCGTCGATGCGCTCGATCAGCCGATCCGACACCGCGTGCTCGAGCAGCTCCGCCTCGGCGTGCACCTCGCTCCAGTCGAGGCCTATCACCTGCACCAGGAAGAGCTCGATCAGGCGGTGGCGCCGCAGCACGTGCATGCCGAGACGCCTGCCGGCTGCGGTGAGGCGCACCCCGCTGTAGGGCTCGTACTCGACCAGCCCCGACTCGGCGAGCGTCTTCATCATCGCCGTCACCGTGCCCGGCGCGACGTCGAGTCGACTGGCGATCTGGCCCATGCTGACCAGGTCGGCGCCGCCCTGCTGCTGCACCAGCACGCACTTGAGGTAGTCCTCCACCGTGCTGGTGGGGGCTGAGCCGCTCTTCGCCATCTTCCGTGGTGCTCGCGAGAAAGTGATCGCCGCCGCTCGGCCCGGCGGTCAGGCCGCGACGACCGTCCGGCAGGCTAGCAGGGGTTCGTGGCGCTGCCCTGCCGACCGTGGTTCAGCATGCCGGCGTGCCGCGCGCGGTCGCTTCGAGGACCTCGCGGAGGTGCCGCTCGACCACGGCACGCTCGATCTTGGCGCCGGCCCCGTGGCGCTCGACCAGATCGAGGGTGTCGCGGGCGAGCCGCAGGGGCAGAGCGGTGAAGGCCACCTGCCCGGCGGGTGCGCCGGCGGTGCGCAGCAGCTCGACGTATTCGCGCGCCACCTCGAGGTCGGCACGCGCCAGCGCCATGACCTCGGCGCGCGCGGCGCGCGGCGGTAGGAAGGTACGGCCCTCACGAGCGTCGTCGGCCGAGTCCTTGAGGATGTTGACCAGCTGCAGCGCCTCGCCGAAGCGGGCCGCGCGCCGGTCGAGCTCGCCGCGGCCGGCCTCCAGCTGCGGCTCGGCGAGCACGAAGAGGTCGGTGAGCAGCTCGCCGACGATCCCCGCCACCACGTAGCAGTAGGCGCGCAGATCCCCGAGAGTCGCGAGCTGCAGCACGCCGTCGCCATCGGCCCGCCGGGCGAACCGGCGCATGCCGTCACAGGTGCGCAGGGTATGGCGACGCACCACCTCCCACGAGTCGCCCGGCAGGGCCCGCGCCGCGGCGAGCACCTCGGGAGCGCGCCGCAACAGGTCGAGATAGCCGGCGTGACTCGTGGGTGGATCCACCAGCCATCGCTCGGCGAGCTCCGCGTCGTCCGTCCGCCCGCCCTCGACCAGGGCGGCGAACTGCTCGAGCGCCTCGATGCGGCGGGAGCGCGGCCACGCTGCGGCGTCCTCGAAGGTGTCGGCGATGCGAAAGAGCAGATAGGCGACGCCGACCTGCAGCCGGGTCGGCTCCTCGAGCAGCGGGATCGATACCGCGAAGGTGCGGCTGGTCTCCACCAGCAGCTGCTGCACGTCGGCCGCCGAGGCCGCGACCACCGGATGCGCCGACACTGCGTCGAGCGGTCCGCCGCGATCCCCCGCATCGCTCAAAGCTCGGCTCCCTGGCGCCAAACCGGCCCGGTGCCGGTGCGGTCGGCCAGCACCTCCTCGACGCCTTCGACCCGCCGCAACGCCGCTTCGGCATCGGCAGCACACTGCGGCTCGCAGAGCACGTGCACGTTGGGGCCGGCGTCCATGGTGGCGCAGACCGCGAGACCCTCGCGGCGCAGCCGCCGCACCTCGGCGAGCACCGCGACGGTGGCGGGCCGCCAGTAGAAGATCGGCGGCCGCGACGACATCATGATCAGGTGCAGATCGATCGCCTCTTCGTCGACAGCATCGGCGAGGCGGGCGAAGTCGCGGCCGGCGATCGCCTCGCGCACGGTGTCGAGTCGTCCGGGGACCAGCTCGAGGCGACGGCGGAAGTAGGGGCTGGTGGCGGCGCGCTGGTGCCCCTCGAGCGACGAGACCTCCTTGGAGCTGCTCGAGACGATCGCCACCAGATCGCACAGCGGCCAGTGCTCGGCGTCGGCGACCGGCGCCGCGCTCGCGGCGTCGGCGGTGCCTGGCGCCGGCCACTGCACGTAGCCGCCGAAGGCCGAGCGCGACGCCGAGCCGGAGCCGCTGCGCCGCGACCAGTTCGACAGCTCGGCAGGCGCGAGCTCGATGCCCAGCGCTCGCGAGACCGCCAGGGTGAGGGCAGTGAAGCCGGAGGCGGACGAGGCGATGCCGGCCTCTGCGGGAAAGGTGTTGCGGGTTGCGATGCGCAGGGTGCCTTGCCGGTTCCACGCCGTGCGCAGGCGGACGAGATGCGCGGCGATGCGGCGCGAGAAGCTCTCGGGCGCCGGTGCCAGCGCTCCGTCCCGCTCGAGCAGGATCTCGTCGGGGCGCCGGTCGCCTTCGAAGAAGCTGGCGCTGCAGACCGAGCGACAGCGGTCGAGCGTCATCGACAGCGACGGGTTGCACGGAACCACCGCGCCCAGATCCTCGGCTCCCCAGTACTTGATGAGGGCGATGTTCGAGGGAGCTTCGGCAGTGATCTCGCTCGGCATCAGCACTTCCTCCGAGGCGCTCGGACGACCGGGAGGAGGGCGGGCACGGGCCGCCGGCGGCCGCTGCGGAGGGTCACGGCGCGTCCCCGGGCTCGGCCGCCAGCGAATGCACTCCGGCGCATCCCAGGTCGCTGGCCAGCTCGACGAAGCCCGCCTCCTCGATCAGCCGATCCGCCTCGACCTTCGGATCATAGATCAGCACCAGGCCGGCCCCGGGGCCGCGCAGCGAGCCGGCGCCGGAGATCTTCGCCGGCAGGCCGGCACGCTTCAGCTCGTCGACCCGGCGTCGCACCTCGTCGGGCACCACGCCGATCTCCACCAGCGCCTCCTGGCAGCGCACGATGCCCTCGCCCCAGCGCCCGCCGTCGCCGGTGCGCAGAGCCGCCCGCATCTCCTCGGTGGTCTCGCCGATGCGCCGCAGCGCCGAGCGTGTCGCCTGCCCGCCGGTGGCCTCCTCCAGCCGGCGCTGCACCGCAGCGACCACTTCCCCGGTGGGCTCCGGGCGACCGCCGCTGCTGACGATCCGCAGGTGGCGCAGCAGGCCGCCGGGGTCCTCCAGAGACTCGAAACGCCAGCGCGCCGGGCCTTCGCTGCCGCCGCCACCGGCATCGCCGGAGTCCTCGAGGCGACGAGCGAAGAGCACTCCCCCGCGCAGCACCGTGGCGCCGTCGATGCCCGAGGGCCGGCCGTGCTGGCGCCGTTCGACCCGATGCACGAGGTCCTCGAGCTGACGGAGATCGTCCCCGCCGCGGGCGGCGCCCGATCCATCCACCGGGCTCCCTGCCCTGCCGATCCCGCCGAGATGTTCGCGCACCGCCAAGCCGATCGCCGCCGCGACCGCCGCCGAGCTGCCGCAGCCGGCTCCCAGCGGCAGCGCGCTGGTGACCTGCAGATCGAGGGCCGGAAGCGGCCACGTTTCGCGCACCGCCGCCGCGGCGCCCGAGTCGCCGCCCGGCGTCGCTGTGCTCCACCGGCGCCAGCTCTCGACCAGCGCGACGACGGCGAAGGCGACGGCCTCCGGGTGGCCGTCGACCAGGCGGCGCAGCGGCACGAAGGGCCCGTCACCGGCGGCGAATGCCTTCCAGGCCCGCGCCGCGCGGTCGGCCAGCGCCACCGCCTGCGCCGCACCGAGGCGAGCGTCGATGCGGCGCCGGCCGGCCTCGAGCACGAGCTCCAGACCGAGCCCGGCGTCGGCGTCCTCGCCGTTGTCGGCGACGGCCCGCAGTCGCACCTCGACACCGGGGGCGAGCGCCGCGACCAGCGCCGGATGTCCGTGCACCGCGGCGTGCTCGCCGGCGAGGATCACCTTGCCCGGCGCCGACGCGTACACGGCGCGCCCGCCGCCCTCCGAGGCGGCGCTCAAGGACGCTCGGAGGGGCCGCGACCGAGGCGCTCGTGGGCGCGCGCCAGATCACGCGAGGTGAACGCCGACATCAGCGACAGCTCGCCAGCGAGCACCGTGGCGCCGACGATCTCGGCGAGACGCCGCGCCGCGCGACCCGGGTTCTCGGCGTCGGGCCGGATGCCGAGCAGCTGCAGCGACTCGCGCTGGGTGTCGAGGCCGGTGCCGCCACCGACGGCGGCCACCGGCGCGTCGGGCAGGTAGACCGAGGCGTAGACCGCGCCGTCAGACCGCTGCTCGAAGTGGGTCAGGCCCATCGCGCCTTCGACGACGTGCGCGAGATCCTGGCCGGTGGCGACGAAGAGGGCCGCCAGCACGTTGGCGAACTGGGCGTTGTAGCCCATCGCTCCGGCAGCGATCGAACCGTGCAGGTTCTTGCGCAGCTGCACCTCGACCAGCATCTCGCTGCGGGTCTTGAGGATGCGCTCGAGCACCTCGCGCGGCAGCTCGACCTCGGCCCAGATGCGCTTGCCGCGGCCGAGCTCGAAGTTCACCGCCGCCGGCTTCTTGTCGACGCAGTAGTTGCCCGAGAGGGCGACGCACTGCACCCCGGTCTCCGGCTCGATCAGCTCGCTCACCAGGCGGTCGCAGGCGATGGTCGCCATGTTCATCCCCATCGCGTCGCCGGTGAGGAAACGGAAGCGCAGGAAGACGGTGGTGCCGAGCACCTTCGGCCGCACCTCCTGCAGATCGAGGAAGCGGCTCGTCTTGCCGGCGTGCTCACGCATGCGGTCGAAGTGGCTCTCCACCCACTCGAGCAGCCTGCCGACCTCCTCCAGGCCCGAGGTGCGGAAGGCCGGGGCGCGGGTCATGCCGACGTCCTCGACCCGCACCCTGGCGCCGCCGGCGGCCTGGATCGCCCGGCAGCCGCGGTTGACGCTCGCCAGCAGCGCCCCTTCGGTGGTCGCCAGAGGCACCACGACGTCGCCCTGCTCGTGCTCGCCGAGCACCCGCAGCGGCCCGACCAGGCCGAGCGGCACCTGGGCGACGCCGGCGAAGTTCTCGCAGTGCTGGGTCGAGGCGCGCTGCGCGTCGAGGGAGAAGCTGCCGATGTGCTCGAGCGACAGCGTCGCCCCGGCGCGCTCGGCCCGCAGCTCCATCGCCCGTCGGCGCACCGCGGCGGCCATCAGCGGATCGAGCTCACGGGGCAGCTGGTGCAGGCCCCGCGTTCCTTCGGCGACCTCGCGCGCCAACGCCTCCCCTCCGTCGTCGAGGTCCACTCTCGAGTACCGGTCCGCTCCGTCGATTCTCTCGCTCATCGCATCGTCCGCCTCGTTCGCCCGCTCCGTGTGGTCGTCCTTCCCGACTCCGCGCCACCCGGATCTTCCTTCGCCGCCGCCGCCACCTCGGAGGTCGGCCGCGCCGACGTTTCAGGTCGCCGCGGTGCGCACCCGGGTCCACGGCACCCGCGCCAGGGCCGGGAGATCGCGGCTGCCGGTGCACAGCATCGCGATGCGCAGCTCGCCCCCGGTCTGTTCGATCTTCGCCACCACCGCCTCGGTGCCGGCTCGCGCCGGGGCGACGAAACGGTAGGCCATGGCGCCGAGCCTGGCTCCCAGTGCCAGAGCCTTGGCGACGTCGAGGCCGTGGCGCAGGCCACCGGATCCGATGACCTCGACCCCCGGCAGATCGCGCAGCTGCAGGATCGACTCGGGCGTCGGGATGCCCCAGCTGCCGAAGAGCTCGCCGAGCGGCAGATCGCCGGCGCGGCTGGCCTCGATCCGGGCCCAGCTGGTACCGCCGGCGCCGGCGGTGTCGAGCACCTTCACACCGACCGCCGCGAGCGCCTCGCCGACCCGTCGCGAGAGGCCGTTGCCGACCTCCTTGACCACCACCGGGATCGCCTCACGGTCGAGCGCCTCGACGACCTCCGCGATGCGCGGCAGCAGGCGGCCGAAGCGCAGGTCGCCCTCCGGCTGGATCGCCTCCTGCAGCGGATTCAGGTGCAGCACCAGAGCGTCGGCCTCGACCATCTCGACCGCCTGGCGGCACTCGTCGGGACCGTAGCCGTAGTTGAGCTGCACCGCGCCCAGGTTGGCCAGCACCGGCACGTCCGGCGCATAGCGCCGCACCGCGAAGGTGGCGCGCTGGCCGGCGTCCTCGAGCGCTTTGCGCTGCGAGCCGACACCGAGCGCGATGCGCGCCTGCTGCGCCGCCTCGGCGAGATGCCGGTTGATCGCCTCGGCCTCCTCGGTGCCGCCGGTCATGCACGAGATGAGCAGCGGCAGCTCGAGTGCGCGGCCCAGGAAGTCGCAGCGGGTGTCGATCTCGTCGGCGTCGATCTCGGGCAGGGCGCAGTGCTCGAGACGGTACTCGTCGAAGGCGCCAGCGCCGACCTGGACCCAGGGATCCAGGGCCAGGTCGAGGTGCTCGGCCTTGCGGTCGCGGTCCGGGGTCTGGCGCTCGGCGCCCTCCGGGCTCCCCGGCAGACCTCCCGCGGCAACGGTCTCGGGTAGACGCTCGCTCACGACCCGGATCCTACGTGCTCCGGGTGAGGCTCGCCCTGCGGTCCCCCGCCAGGGCCGCCGTCACCCTCCTGCCGACGCCACTCGTCCGGCAGCAGCCGCTCGAGCACCTCGTCGTGGCGCAGCACCTGGGGGCGCTGGTCGGGATCGTTCCAACCGGGATGGTCGGTGGCGACGACGCCCAGCGAAGCGTCACGGCGCAGCGATCCGTGGGTCCAGCGCAGCGGCCCGACGGTGAGCCGGCCCGACCAGTCGGTGAGCGCCGAGCCGACCATCGCGGGAGGCGCCAGCGAGCAGACCACCGAAGCGGCGTTGTCGACCAGGTCGAAGGCGCGCACGATGCGGTACGGCGCGTCGGGCAGCGCCGCCGACCAGCTGGCGCGCAGCCACTCCGCAGGGCTCAGCCACCGTTCCGCGGGGAGCTCCTCACCGAGCACCGAGGAGTCACCTCGCAGCCGCAGCTCCACCGCCGAGCCGTCGACGTCGCGCCGCTCGACCACCGCCTCGGAGCCATCGGCGAAGACCGGCCAGCGTTCGGCGGCACGGTCACGGGCGGCGCACAGGTCGACGCCGGGCACCGCGGCGACCGTACGGGCCACCTGCGACTCGTCGCCCGGGGCGGTGAACAGCACTGCACTGGTGAGTAGCCCGTAGCGCACCCAGACGACGTCGCCAGGCTGTCGTAGCCGGTCGCCGAGACGGTACCCGGCTTGGCCCAGCGCCGCGGCGATCGCCGTGCGCACGTTTTGCAGCGGTGGCGGCCTCGACTCGTTCCGCGTCGACGCGTCCGTCGCGCTGGCCGCCGGGCTGCCCTCGATGCCGTGGTCCGAGAACAGCACGGTGACGAAGTCGCGGCGCTGGCGCGCTGCGGCCAGCAGCTCGTCGAGCGCCGCCAGCAGCTCGAGCAGCTCGTCCGGACCGTGCAGGTGGGCTGCGCCGTCGGTCGCCGAGACGTAGGTCAGGAAGACCGGCTCGCCGCTGGCGAGGAAACGCTCGAGTCCACGCTGCATCTCCCAACGGGCGAAGCGCAGCGGGCGCAGGAAGCCGAAGCCCTTGCGGATCGGGTTCTCGACGTGCCAGTCGAAGAAGTCGGCCCAGTAGGTGTCGATGCGGTTGTAGCTGATCGGGCCGCCGCCGCGCACCCTCGCCTGCTGCCAGTCGAAGAAGCGCGCCTCGTAGCCGGGCGGCCTACGCATGCCGAGCGGCACGAAGGTACCGGCGAGCGACACCGTGGTGGTCGACGGGAACGAGCTGACCACAGGGACCGGGGGGTGCAGCTCTGCGAACAGGCCGCGCCGGCGCGCCTCCGACATCACCTCCCACGGCACCGCGTCGAGCATGACGACCAGGACCGGCGGCTCGCGTCCGGCACCCGCGCCCGCCGGTGCGACGGGAGCCTCGGCGAGGCGGCCCGGTGAGGAGGAACCGCAGGCGAGGACCACCAGCGACAGCATCGCTCTTGCCCACCCCTTGCACCGCTCCATCGCCTCGCCAGCTCCGCAGCAGCCACCGTTCACGGGTCGACTCCGAGCTCGGCGTGCAGCGCGGCAGCGAGCGCGGCAGCGCCCCGCCGCAGTCGGGAGGAGAGGCGCGCCAGGCTCGACCAGCTGTGAGGGCGGAGCACCGCCGACCGTGCGATCCGCCCGGCGTCGAGACCACCGGGGCCGAACCCCGCCGCCAGCACCGCCGGCAGCGATTCGTCGGCGACGTCGCTCACCGCGCGCAGCACCGCGACCCGTTCTCCGGCCGCTGTCAGCCGATCGACGAAGGGGTGGCTCTCCATGTCGACCAGGGCTCGCAACGGGCGCTCCAGAGCATCCCACAGCCTCGCCTTCTCCGCCGCGCTGGCCAGGGGCCGGGGACCGGTGAGGGTGGCGAGCCGTCCATCGGCGCGACCGCGCAGCGGCGCTGCAGCGCGCAGCATCGACGGCGCCGGGGCTCCGGTCGCCGCGAGGCCGACCGCGACGCCGCGCCCCGGCTCATCGTTCCTCCCGGACTCCTCGAGCAGCTCGACCCCATCGATCCGGTCGCCATGACTGCGGAGACCGCGGGGACCGCTGCGGTCCATCGCGTCGAGGTCGTCGATGCGGTCGATGCCGTCGATCCAGACCGTCTCGCCGACGCGCAGAGCCGGATCCAGGCCCCCCGCCAGGCCGACCAGGTACACCGTCGGCGCGCCGGCAGCGTCGGCCGGGACCCGCTGCGCCCGCTCGGTGGTGCGTCCGCAGAGTCGACCGGCCAGCTCCTCCGCCGCCGCCGCCGCGCGCGAGGCGCCGACCCCGAACCAGGCGACGTGCAGCAGCCTGGTGGCGAGTCGGCCCTCGACGAGGCCGAGCAGGGCCGGGCCGCAATGCAGCGAGCGTCGGTCCCGGAGAGCCCGCAGCCACGGCGTCAGCTCGCCGCGCAAGGCCGCGCAGACCAGCACCGGGTGCCTCGCGGACGCGGGCGTCGGTGCCGTCGCTTCGGGTTCCGGGACCATCACCGCACCGGCGCCTGTCCGGTGGCGCGGAAGAACTCGACCGCCCGCTCGAGCGCCGGCCGGATCGGACTCTGCGGCAGACCGAGCTCGCGCACCGCCTTGGAGGCGTCGAACCACATCAGCTTGCGCGACATGCGCACGCTCTCCAGCGGCAGCCGCGGCTCGCCGCCGGACAGACGCGCCCACAGCTCCGAGGCCGCCGCCGCGACGAGGGGCGCGGCGTGGGGCAGCCGCAGGCGCGGCGCCGGCCGACCGGTGATCTCGGCGAGCAGGGCGAGGATCTCGCGCAGGGTGAGGTTCTGGTGACCGAGGATGTAGCGCTCGCCGCGGCGACCGTCGCGGTAGGCGAGCAGATGTCCGGCCGCGACGTCGCGCACATCGATCAGGTTCAGCCCCGTGTGCACGTAGGCCGGCATCCGACCGCACAGGAAGTCGACGATCATCTGACCGGTCGGCGTCGGCTTGCGATCGAGCTCGCCGACCGGGGTGGAGGGGTTCACCACCACCACGTCGAGACCGCTGCGCGCCATCTCGAGCGCGACCTCCTCGGAGAGATGCTTGGAGCGTTTGTAGGGACCGACCAGGTCCGCCGCGCGCACCGGCGTCTCCTCGTCGGCCGGCTCGCCGCCGGCCAGCAGCCCGAGGGCACCGACCGAGCTGGTGTGCACCACGCGGCGCACTCCGCAGGCGCGCGCCGCCTCGAGCAGATTCCGAGTGCCCTCGACGTTGCTGCGGTAGAGCTCGGCCGGGTCGCGCACGCCCAGCCGGTAGTCGGCGGCGCAGTGGAAGAGAGCCTCGCTGCCGGCCAGCGCCACCTCGAGGCTCTCGCGGTCGCGCAGATCGCCGACCACGAGATCGACCTCGAGCCCGTCGAGGTTGGCCAGGTCGCTGTGACCACGCACCAGGCAGCGCACGCTGGCGCCATCCGCGAGCAGCGCCCGCACGACGTGCGCGCCGACGAAACCTGTGCCGCCGGTGACCAGAGCCTTCAAAGGCACTTCCCAGCGGCGGCGGCGTGTCGTCGACTCGCCGCCCCGCCCCCCACCGGAGTCCTCACCCGGTGAGGTGCCAGCGCGCCAGTCGCAGCACGTCCTTCGGGCTGCGGTGCAGGTTGCGCACCACCGAGGCCTCGAAACCCGAGTGCATGGCGCAGTTCTGGCAGAGGTCGTCCTGGCGCGACTCCCAGTAGTCCCAGTCCGTCTCGCTCCAGAACTCCTCGAAGGTGTCGTAGAAGCGCTTGCCGATCAGGTAGCACGGTCCCTTCCAGCCGAGCGGCGTGCGGGTCACGGTGCTCCACGGCGAGCAGTCGTACTCGCGCTTGCCGGCGGCGAACTCGAGGAACATCGGGGTCGAGGTGATGCGGTAGCGGTCACTGATCTCGAGCACCCGCTCGAACTTCTGCTGGATGTCGCGACGGGTGAGGAAGATGTCGCGCTCGATCGACTCGTAGTGGTAGCCCGGCGACATCAGGATGCCGTCGATGCCGAGATCCGACACGAAGCGGCAGACCTCCTCGATCTCCTCGACCTCCGTCTCCTTGAAGATCGTCATGTTGATCGTGGTGTGGTAGCCGCGGCGCTTGCACTCGCGCAGCATCTCCACCGCCTTGTCGAAGACACCTTCGCGCGCGGTGACGTAGTCGTGCGTCTCGCGCATGCCGTCGAGGTGCACGTTGATCGTCAGGCGCTTGTCCGGAGGTATGCGCCCGAACAGCTTGCTGTCGAGCAGCAGGGCGTTGGTGCACAGGTAGATGTGGCGCTTGCGGGCGATGATGCCGGCGACCAGCTCGGGCAGCTCCGGGTAGATCGTCGGCTCGCCGCCGCAGATCGACACCGTCGGCGCGCCGCTCTCGTCGACCGCCAGCAGGCACTGCTCGAGCGGCAGGCGGTCCTTGAGCTTGCCGGTGTGGCGCTCGACGGCGCAGCCGATGCAGGCCAGGTTGCATGTGTAGAGCGGCTCGAGCATCAACACGTAGGGGTAGCGCCTGCGGCCCTTGAGGCGTTGCCGCACCTGGTTCTTGAGCTGATCGGTGGCGATGTGCAGAGGCAGTCTCATGTCGATCCCTCGCTGGCGCCGACGACGGCGAGCTCTCCCGGGTCGCGCTCCGCGCAGCCGTCGCCGCCCGGCGCTGTGCCGCGACGCTCAGCGCCCCGCACTCCGCAGCGCTGCGCCGTGGCCAGCGCCTGGAGCGGGAAGTAGCGGTCGTAGAAGTGGTAGCGCAGGTAGAAGACGGCGGGGAAGCCGGTGCCGGTCCACTCGACGTCGCGCCAGCCGCCGTCGGCCTCCTGGCTCGCGACCAGACGCGCGACACCGGCCTCGACCGAGCGCCGCACGGCGTCACGCTCTTCGTCCGGCGCGCAACCCGGGCCGAGGTCGGGATGCACCGCCATCAGCCCGAGCAGCGCCCAGGCGGTCTGCGCCGCGGTGCTCGGCCCGGCACCCTTGCACGACGGATCGACGTAGGAGGCGAGGCTCTCGCCCCAGCCCCCGTCCTCTCGCTGCACCGCCAGCAGCCACTGCACTCCGCGGCGCGCGGCCTCGCCGTCCCGGCGTCCGGCCGCGGCGAGCGCGCACAGCGCCAGCCAGGTCCCATACAGATAGTTCGAGCCCCAGCGGCCGAACCACGTGCCGTCGGCCTCCTGGCTGCGCTCGATGAAGGCCAGCGCACGCTGCACCGACGGGTGTCCCTGGCCGAGGTGTAGCACCAGGGCCTCGACCGTGCGCGAGGTGACGTCGACCGTGCTGGGGTCGATCATCGCGTTGTGGTCGGCGAACGGCACGTAGGTGAGCAGCTCGCGACTGCACTCACGATCGAAGGCTCCCCAACCGCCGTCGCGGTTCTGCATGCTGAGCTGCCAGCGCAGGGCGCGCTGCACCGCCTGCTGCCGACGCTGTTCCCAGGCCGGATCCTCCATGCGCGCCCTGCCCAACACCGCCAGGACCTCGGCGGTGTCGTCGCAGTCCGGATAGAAGCCGTTGGCGTATTCGAAGAACCAGCCGGAGGGCTCCACCTCGCGGTCTCCGTTCTTGATCTGCCAGTCACCGGGCTGACGCACCTCCATCTCGAGCAGCCACTGCAGGCCCTGCTGCACCCGGGCGTCGCTGGCGTCGACCCCGCACTCGAGCAGAGCGTTGAGCGACAGTGCCGTATCCCACACCGGCGACTGGCAGGGCTGCACCCTGAGCGCGAGATCGCCTGCGGCGGGAGTCGGCGCGGGTGCGACAACGTATGCCCCGCCTGCCGGCGCCGCGGCGCGGCCGCGACCTCGGGTCGTAGCGGCGACCGGAGAGCGTGGATCGCTGAGCGGCTCGACGATCTCCAGCTTCTCGAGCTCGGCGAGCTGATGCGCGACGAACGGATGGTCCTCCGGGTAGCCCTGCAGGCGCAGCGCCACCACGGCGTTGACGATCGCCGGGAAGATCGCCCCCAGCCCGGCGCTCGCGTCGAGCCGCTCGGTGGTCCACCGCTCGCAGCGCCGCAGTGCGACGCCACGAGTGGCGGCGAACAGACCGAGCCGCTCGGCCAGCTTGACGAAGCGATCGCCGCCGCGGAAGAAGGCGAACCAGAAACGCTGCCGCAACGAGTCACCCGGCCGCGGCGCCGGCTCGCCGGTGTCGAGCTCGGCGAGATCGACCGGCACCTCGACCCGCGGCCGGTGAGCCCAGAGGATCGCCAGCGGCACCACGATCGCGCGCGACCAGGACGACATCTCGTAGATGTTGATCGGGAACCAGCGCGGCAGCAGGATGAGCTCCGGCGGCACCGCCGGCGCCCGGCTCCAGGGCCACTGCCCGAACATCGCCAGGTAGATCTTGGTGAACGAGTTGCAGGCCGCGATGCCGCCCATGCGCCGAATCGACTCGCGAGCGCGCTGCATGTGCTCGGCGTCCGGCGGATCGCCGCACAGCTTGAGCATGAAGTACGCCTTCACCGAGGGGCTCGGGTCGGGGGGGCCGCCGGGGAAGATCGCCCAGCCGCCCTCGTCGAGCTGACGGCTGCGCAGGTAGCGACATCCCTGGTCGAAGCGCGGGTCGTCGCGGCGGCCGAGGAACCACAGCAGCATCAGGTACTCGGACTCGAGGATGGTGTCGCCCTCGAGCTCGGCGCACCAGTGGCCGTCGTCGAACTGCAGCTCGAGCAGGTGCCGGCTGGCGCTGGTCACCGCCGCCTGCAGAGGCGTCTCGGCGACCAGCTCCAGGCGAGCCCGGGCCGGCTCCGCGGAGGCCAGACCCGCGGCGGACGGCTGGCTGGAGCGTGCTCGCTGGGGAGCCGGATCCAGACTCATCGGGCGGATCCGCTCCGCCGGGCCAGTGCGGTTCCCGTCATCCGCCGATCCGATACATCTCGATCTTCGGCTCCGCCACCCGGCTTCCGCTGGCCATGCGTTCGGCGCGCTCCTCCGAGTAACGGTCGGCGCGGCGGCGCCAGCGGTCGGCGATCAGCCGCTCGATCTGGGCGTCCGTCGCGCCGCCGCGCAGCGGGGCCTTGAGATCGAGGCCGGCGTGCGAGAAGAGGCAGGTGTGCAGAGCGCCCTCGCTGGTCAGCCGGGCGCGGGTGCAGTCGCCGCAGAACGGCTCGGTGATCGAGGCGATGGCGCCGACCTCGAGCCCCGCCGGAGGCCCGTCAGGGGTCCCCCCGAGGTACTCGTGACGCAGCGCCGTGTCGCTGGCACGGCGGCGGGCGCGCGGGGTCAGCGGCAGCTCGGCCGCCACCCGCTGCACGATCTCGCGCGCCGACAGCACCTTCGCCTCGCCCCAGTCGTTGAGGGTGCCGACGTCCATGAACTCGATGAAGCGCACCACGCAGCGCCGACGGCCGAGCTCGCGCGCCAGGTCGACGACCTCGTCGTCGTTGACGCCACGCTGCACCACGACGTTGACCTTCACCGGTTCCAGCCCGGCGCGCTGTGCGGCCTCGATGCCACGCAGGATCGGCGCCACCGGATGCCCCACCCCGTTGATCGCGCCGTAGCGATCGTCACGCAGGGACTCGAGGCTGACGGTGACGCGGCGCAGACCCGCCGCCGCCAGGGGCTCCGCCATCCTCTCCAGCAGGACGCCGTTGGTGGTGAGCGCCAGGTCCTCGACACCGTCGATCGACGCCAGCATCTCCACCAGGGCCGGCAGATCCTTGCGCAGCAGCGGCTCACCGCCGGTGAGGCGGATCTTGTGCACCCCGAGACCGACGAAGAGCCCGGCCAGCCGCGCGATCTCCTCGAACGTCAGCAGCTCCTCCCGGGGCAGGAACTGGTAGTCGCGATCGGCGGGCATGCAGAAGGTGCAGCGGTAGTTGCAGCGATCGATCACCGAGATGCGCAGGTCGTCGAGACCACGCCCGAGGCGGTCGACGAGCGGCTCCTCGGCGCCGAGGCCCGAACGCCCTGCGGAGGCGGTCCCGGCCGGAGCCGGCCCGCTGTGCTGCGATCGTTCTCTGATGGTCATGCCTTCCGGGTCGTCGCTGGTCGGGTCGTGCACCTGGAAGCGTAGCTGCCGACTGGCCGACGGCGGCGTGCAGTCGGCAGCACGCAGAAGAGAAAGTCTACTCAAGCCACCAGCTATCCGGCGTCATCCGGCGTCATCCGGCGTCATCCCGCGCCATACGCCGCCATCCGGCGCCATCCGGCGTCACTGGATAGCCGGGGAGCCGAGGCGCCAATCCGATGCCGTCGATGGCTCGGATAGATTGCCGCAGGCTGAGCCCGGATGCGCTCCGCTCCGCTGATCGTGCTGACGCAGACCGAGGGGCGATCCGCGTCTGCACACCGATCTGCCCCGGAGACTCCGCGCCGACCGGCGAAGAACCCTTTGATCCAACCAGCTCCGGTCATGGAGGCCGCCTTGTCCGACTCGACACCCTCGCGCCCGCCGCTCCCACTCGGCGCCATCGACATGCCGCGCGACGCCGCCGCGCGACGCACCTGCCCCGCTGGCCCGGCTCGCCGCACACCACTCGCGGCAGCGCTGACGATCGCCCTCTCGGCAGCCCTGCTGGCCGGTCCTGCGGCGGCAGAGGACGGCGACCCGCTCCCCGAGCGTCTGCTGTCGCCGCGCCAGGTCGAGCCGATCTCGGCGACCGACTTCGCTCGCGTCCTCGAGCACCACGAGGGCGAGGTCGTGGTCGTCAACTTGTGGGCGACCTGGTGCATCCCCTGCGTCCAGGAGTTGCCCGACCTCGAGCTGCTGCAGAAGCGCTACCGCGAACGTGGGCTCACCGTGCTGGCCGTCTCGATGGACGATCCGGCGACGCTCGAGGAGAAGGTGCGTCCGTTCTTCGCCGAGCGGGCGCCGGGCCTGATCTCCTATCTCAACAGCGAGGCCGACGAGTACGCGTTCATCGACCCGATCGATCCCGAGTGGATCGGCGCCCTGCCGACGACCTTCTTCTTCGATCGCGGCGGCGAGTTGGTGGAGCAACACGCCGGGCGCCTGCTCTACAAGGACCTGGAGAAGAGGTCGCTCGAGCTGCTCGGTCCTGCAGAGTGAGCCGACCGAGGATCGGTCAAGACCGACACGAGTCTCGCGGAGCTGTGCTCGGGCCTCAGCGGAAGGCGGAGTCGAGCCAGGCGGCGAGACCGGGGTAGGCGTCCCGCAGCCCGGCCCCGTCGAGTCGCCCTCGCTCGGAGAGCTTCTTGAGGTGCTTGACCGACTTGCGCCCGCGCTGCTCGTGCAGCACACGCGCCGCGCGGGCGAAGGCGCCCTGGAACCAGAGCCAGGTCTCGGCATCGGCGACCTCGCCGACCAGGCCGTCGGCGCGGAACTCGGCGAGCGCGTGCTGGCGCTCGCCGCCGAAGCGCTCGTAGATGCGGTCGTAGACGAAATCGATCGCGCCCAGCTTCGCCGGCTCGACGTCGGCGAACAGAGTGCGCGCCGCGAGATGCGCCGCCACCTCGCCGATCCACTCCTCGTCGGCGACCAGCTCGGCCTGCAGGGCGAAGGCACGCGCCGCCTCGACCTGCGCCAGCACGTCGACGATCGCCAGCGAGGCGGCCTCCTCCGAAGTGCCGCGCAACGGCTCGCCCGGGTTCAGCGGCAGTTGCTCGACGCCGAGGATCGAACGCCACATGCGCACCGTCTCGTCGTCGCCACGGGACGGCAGCACGATGGCGGTGGCGCTGGTGCGCAGGGGTATGCCGTAGAGCCCTGGCATCTGCATCTCGTTCCACTTCTCGCGATCGACCAGGTAGCCGACCACCGGGACGGCGACCCCGCTCCAGCGGTTGAAGGCCTCGGTGATCACCTCGAGGCGACGCAGGAAGTGGTGGGCGCGATCGAGCGCGCCGGGCTGGAAGCCGACCGCCGAGCGGTCACCGTAGAGCGACAGGAACTCGCCGTCGGAGAAGGCCGCCGCCTCGAGGTCCGGAGGATCGAGGATCTGGACCTGGGCGCTGGCCGGCGACCCCGCCAAAGCCGCCGTCAGCGCCACGATCGCGGCGCAGGAGGCGGCGAGGGGCAGCAACGGCAGCTCGCCGTCCGGACACTTCGTCGGCGATTCCGGCTGGCGCGCTCCACCTGTCGGGGCGGGTTCCACACGGTCAGCATAACGGCTGGCCGCCGCCGCGCAGCGCAGTCGAGAGCCCGGCATCATTGCCGGGAGATCGCCGCTGCGCCGGGGCGCCCTCACGCTCCAGCGGTACCGGCGGTCGCGACCTCGAGCCCCTGCAGCCCTACGACCAACCTGTCGACGAGCGGCTCGATGTCCTCCGGCGCGGTGGAGCAGAAGGCGAGTCGCAGGTAGCGTGGCGGGACGGCGACGACACCGACCGAAGCGTGCTCGATGAGGTGACGGCGGGCGCTTTCGGCATCCAGGCCCGCGCTCAGCTCGAGCAGCACGAAGGCGCCGCTGTTGCTCGGCAGGAGGCGCAGCGGAGCCCCGCGGGCCTCGGCGGCGGCGAGCGCGCCGCACATCGAGCGGTGGCGTCTCGCCATCTCGGAACGCACTGCGTCGACCTGACCCTCGAGGCCCTCGTCCTGCAGTGCCTGCAGCAGGATCTCCTGGCTGAGCGCCACGGGCGAGCCGACCCCCGCGCGCAGGAGGCAGCGCAGCTTGTCGTCGAGCGCCGAGGCGACCGGATGCTCGTCGTCCCACGGCAGGGTGAGGAAGCCGATCCGCCCTCCGAACAGGAGGAACTCCTTGGTCGCACCGGAGGCGCGGACCGGGATCAGCTGCGGCGAGCGCCCGCAGAGATCCCAGAACAGCGACCGCCGAGGGATCTCCGGGTCGTAGACCAGCGACGCATAGGCCTCGTCGCACAGCGCCACGACCGGCCGATCGGCCGCCGCCGCCACGAGCGAAGCGACGAGCTCGCTGCGCTGCGCCCTGGTCGGCATGTAGCCACCCGGGTTGGAGGGGAAGTTCAGCACCACCACCGCCGGCTCTCCCGGCGGCAGCCGCGCCAGGGCCGGCGCGACGCCGCCCGGCCAGAACTCGCCGTCGCGATAGAACGGATAGCGCTCGATCCGCGCTCCGGTGCGCAGCGCGAAGACCTGACGGTAGTTGCCCCAGCAGGGATCGGGCACCAGGACGGCGCGATCCGGGCCGCCGAAGAGGTCCGCTGCCAGCGCCAGCGCGTGGGTCAGGCCGGAGGTCACCAGGGGCGAGCTGGAGGGCGGTAACGGGCGTGCCTCCGAGGCCTCGTCCCACTCGGCCTGCCGGCGCTCGCGCTCTCGCCACAGTCGCCTCAGCTCGGTCTGGCCGGGGATCGGCGAATAGAGGAGAGCCCGGTTGCGGGCGGCGTCTGAGAGGCCGGCGAGCAGCGAGGCGACCGCCGGCAGCTGCAGCACGCCGCCGGCGCCGTCGGTGATCTGACCGATGGTGGCGTTGTAGCGGGTGCCGCGGGCCTCGGCGGCCTGGAAGGGGATGTCGGCCGGATAGACCGCCTGGCGGGCGGTCGGCGACAGCGCGGTCCACACCGCCGGCGCCTCGCTCCGCAGCGCCTGGTTGATCTCGTCGAGCTTGCTCATCGTCTTGGTCGCACCTCTGCGATGTCGCGGTCCGGACGGCCCAGGCGGCCCGCGTCGCTCAGCCGCCACCTTCCACGCATCCCCGCCGCAGTCTGGCAGATCGTGGATCCGACCAGGACTTTGGTCGGAGCGGAGGACGGCAGAGCGACGACGTCACCGACGAGCGGCTCGGATAGAGTCTCCGCGCCGCGCGCGCCTTCCGATCTCCCGACCACGGTCGACCCGAAAGCAGACCGGCAGCCGAGACAGCAGGGGCGGTCCGCGATGCGCTCCAGGCAGCGCAGCGGTGGTGCGCCGACGGGGCGGGCGCCCCAGAAGAACGGCGGGCCACGGTCGCCCTGGCCAGCCATCGACTCCGCGGCTCGAATCGAGCGCCGGAACGTGTGCCGGGCAACGCGCCACCGGCACGCCGCGATCGGGTCCTCCCGACACCGGGAGGCTCACTCGACGAGGCGCGAGAGAACAACCCCATACCGGGCTTGCACCACTAGGAGAGTTCCGTGTTTCACGAGTTCGCCGACGAGTACGGACCCGAGAAGGTCGTCTACATCTACGAGCCGCGCAGCGGTCTCAAGGGAATCGTGGTGATCGACAACATCGCCGCCGGTCCGGCGATCGGCGGCATCCGCATGGCCGCCGACGTGACCACCGCCGAGGTCTTCCGCCTGGCTCGCGCGATGACCTGGAAGAACGCCCTCGCGGGCCTGCGCCACGGCGGCGGCAAGGCCGGCATCCTGGCCGACCCGCACACCCCGAACAAGGAGACCCTGATCCGCCAGTTCGCGCGCGGCATCGAAGCGCTGGAGGGCTACATCCCGGGACCTGACATGGGGACGGACGAGACCGCCATGGCCTGGGTTCGCGACGAGATCGGGCGCTCGGTCGGACTCTCCAAGGTGCTCGGCGGCATCCCGCTCGACCAAGTGGGCGCGACCGGATTCGGCATCGCGATCTGCGGCGAGGTGGCGCAGGAGTTCAGCGAGATCGGTCTCGAAGGCGCCCGCGTCGCGGTGCAGGGCTTCGGCAACGTCGGCCAGCACGCTGCCCGCTTCCTCGCCGAGCGTGGCGCCGTCCTCACCGTCGCCTCGGATCTCGACGGCACGGTCTTCGACCCCGACGGCATCGACATCGAGGAGCTGGTGCGACTGAAGCTCGAGACCGGCCAGGTGACGGTGTATCCGCGCGGGCGCAAGCTCGGCCGCGACGCCTTCATCGACCTCGACTGCGACATCCTGGTGCCGGCTGCACGCCCAGACGTCATCGACGAGACCAACGCGGCGCGGATCAAGGCGAAGGTCATCCTGCAGGGCGCCAACATCCCGGTCACGCCGATGGCCGAGCGCATCCTGCACGGCCGCGGCATCCTCTCGGTGCCCGACTTCGTCGCCAACGCGGGCGGCGTCATCTGTGCCTCGGTCGAGTACCAGGGAGGCACCCAGAAGCAGGCCTTCGAGACCATCGAGGAGAAGGTGCGCGAGAACACCCGCGAGATCCTCGAGCTGGCCAGAGCCCACAGCCAGATGCCGACCGAGGCGGCCCTGACCCTCGCCAAGCAGCGGGTCTCCGAGGCGATGGCCTACCGCCGCCGCGGCTGAAAGACGCGCCACCGCGGCTGAGAGACGCGCTACCGCGGCCGTCGGCGTAGACTGCCGGGCGCGGCCATGCGGTCTCCCAACCCCCTCGCTCCCGACCACACCGATCCGCGCACGCTGGACCGCCGCCACCTGGTGCGTCGCGACGCGGGCGAGTCGGCGCGCCTCGAGCGCCATGCCGAGGCCCTGTTCACGGTGGTGTGGAGGGAACGCAGCCTGGTCACCGAGGAGGCCGACGCGCTGGTGCGGCCGGCACTGCTCGACGCCACAGGCGTTGCCGAGCTGCTCGACGAGAACGCACGCCCGACCCTGGTGCTGCTCGGGTTCGACGAAGGCCGGCCGCACTTCGCCTTCGACCTGTCGCTGCTCGACGATCCCGACTCCCATCCGCTGATCGCCTCCGCCGGGACCTTCTGCGACCTGCGGCAGGTCGCAGCGCGGCTCGACGCGCGAGCCGCCAACCTGCTCGCCTACGCCCGCGCGATGACCACCTGGCACCGTCGTCATCGCTTCTGCGGTGCCTGCGGCGCGCCCACCGAGAGCCGCGATGCCGGACACCTGCGGGTGTGCAGCGATCCCTCCTGCGGCCTGCAGGGCTTCCCGCGCACCGATGCGGCGGTGATCATGCTGGTGCACGACGGCGGTGAGCGTTGCCTGCTGGGGCGGCAGGCGTCGTGGCCGCCGGGCGTCTTCTCGACCCTGGCCGGGTTCGTCGAGCCGGGCGAGAACCTCGAGCACGCGGTGGCCCGCGAGGTCTTCGAAGAGGTCGGGGTGCGCATTGGCGAGGTCGAGTACCACTCGTCGCAGCCGTGGCCCTTCCCGAGCTCGATCATGCTCGGATTCTGGGCCGAGGCGATCAGCGACGAGATCACCGTCGACGAGACCGAGATCGAGCAGGCGCACTGGTTCCATCGCGACGAGCTGCTCGAGCGCACGGCGCGCCGCGAGCTGCATCTGCCGCCGCGCATGTCGATCTCCCGACGTCTGGTCGACGACTGGCTGCGCGAGGCCTGAAGCGTCGCTACCGGCGGCGGCGCGACGTGATCGCGCTCGCAGCGCGACCCAGCAGATCACCGGCCCGCCGCGCCGCTGGCCCGGCTCCTGGCAGGCCGCGCGGGAGGGTCGCCCGCGGCGGAAAGAACTACCGGTCCGGAGCCTGCTTCTTCCGCCGGCGAGCAGCATCCCGATCCCGCAGCGAGGAGACAGGCTGCGGCGGCGGGGGCTCTTTCGCCGGCGAGCGCGGCGCGACGGCTGCAGCGGCGGGCTCGTGAGGGCCGGCGCACCCCTGCCGAAGAGGCAAGTCGCCGGTGCTGGCAGAGGCCTTGCTCTAGCGACGCGCAGCGCAGCGCGGTGGACGCCGATCGGAGGCCCGGATCGCTCACTCGCCGCCATCCACCCGACCAGGCTCCGGCGGACGGTTCGTCCGGGCCGAACAGTAGGGCCGAGCAGTCGAGCCGAGCAGTCGAGCCGAGCAGAGCCAAGCTGCCCAGAGCGCCATCACCACCATCGGCACCGTCAGCACCGTCAGCACCGTCAGAGGCCACCGAGACCGACAGTTCGCTCCGCGCTTCGCCCCGACGGCCGAGTCGACGCAAGCTCAGATGCGAGATCCCTCCATGAACGACCCCAAGACCACCTCCCCCCGCGGCCGCCGAGCAAGCGACGGCAGGCCGAGCGGCAGCCCGAAAGACCTCGCCCAGCGCGCCCTCTCCGTGGGCGAGCCGAAGGCAGTGTCGTCGTCCACCGACCGCGCGGCGACCTGGCTGCGGCGAGTTCACCGCCGCACCCGTCGACTCGGTCGACTCGCTCGCCGCCGGGCGCAGCGACTGCGGCTGCGCAGCGCCCCGACGATCTCCACGCTCGGCCGACGCTGGCGTTCGGTCGAACGCAGCCCGCTGGTCTCGCGCGGCTTCTTCGCACTGGTCGCGGCCAGCGCCCTGGCGCTGCTCGCCGGAGCCCTGGCGGTGCGCGTCTACCTGCCCTCGCCGCAGCGCGCGCTGGCGCTGCGGCCAGTCACCTCGACGGTGCTCTCGGCTCCGATCGAGCTGGCCACCGGCGGGCGGCTCGACGCCGCGGCCATCGAACAGCTGCTGATCGCCAGCGGCCTGCGCTCGACGTCGAGTCGAGCGATCACCGGACGCCATAGCGAGGCCGAGACCGCCGCGCTGCCGGCGCCAGCGCCGGGATGGTACGAACGGACAGCGCTAGACGAAGGCGGCGAGTCGGGCGAGGTCGCGCTGACCTATCGCGTGCACTGGCCCGGCGTCGGCCTGCTCGACCTGGCCCTCGCCGAAGGCCGCCTCGAGCGTCTGCACCTGGACGAACGGGAGCTCGATCGGCTGCACCTGCCGCGCGTCGAGCTGGACCGCCTGCTCGGCTCCGGCATGATCGACCGGCGTCCGGTCACCTACGAGCAGATCCCCGAGCACCTGGTGCGGGCGGTGCTCGCGGCGGAGGACGACCAGTACTTCTTCCACCACGGCATCGCCCTCGGCGGGATCCTGCGCGCCGCCCGGAGCAACTTCGCCGCCGGGCGCATCGTGCAGGGTGCCAGCACCATCACCCAGCAGCTGGCGCGCAACCTCTTCCTCACCGCGGAGCGCAGCTGGAGCCGCAAGCTGCACGAGGCGCGCCTGGCGATCGCCCTGGACCTGCGCTGGAGCAAGGAGAAGATCCTCGCCGCGTACCTCAACGAGGTCTACCTCGGCAGCCGCTGGTCGCGTCAGCTGGTCGGGGTCGGCGCAGCGGCCAACGCCTACTTCGGTGTCGAGCCGGAGCAGCTGTCGGTCGCTGAGGCGGCCCTGCTCGCGGGCATGATCGCCTCACCGGCGCGCTTCGACCCGGTGCGCCGCCCCGACGACGCCATGGCGCGGCGCGACCGCGTGCTCGATCGCATGCACTCGCTGGGCTGGCTCGACTCCGACCAGCTGCGACGGGCCGCGGCCGAGCCGATCGTGCTGCGCGCCGACCACCGACCGCTGTGGACCAGCCACTTCGTTCGCGCTTCGCTCACCGAGCTGGCGAACGACTACCTCGACACCGGCTCGGCGGCCGAGGCATCGGTCGTCGACAGCGGCCTGCGCCTGCACTCGACCCTCGACTGGTTCGAGCAGGCTGCGGCCATCGCGGCGCTCGAGCGGAGCGTCGAGAGCGGACGGATCGCTGCCTCGACCGAGGCGGCACTGGTCTCGCTCGAGCCGACGAGCGGTCTGGTGCGGGCCTACGTCGGAGGGCGGCCCGATCGGCGCAGCGCCTTCGATCGCGCCGGCTCGGCCAGGCGGCAGATCGGCAGCCTGGCCAAGCCGTTCGCCTACGCCGCCGCCTTCGAGGCAGGCGTCGCGGCACCGAACGCGACCGTCCTCGACCTGCCGATCGAGGTGCGCTTCGCCGGCCAGAGTTGGCGTCCGGCGAACCATGGCGGCGCTTTCCACGGCACCGTCACGGTCGCCGAGTCGTTGCGCCGCAGTCTCAATGCAGCTTCCCTGCGCATCGCGCTGGCGGCAGGGCTCGACAACGTGGCGACGACGCTGCACCACGCCGGCCTCGAGCCGAAGGTGAAGGGCCCCTCGTTGGCGCTCGGGGCGGTGGAGGGTTCGCCGCTGCAGGTCACCAGCGCCTACTCCCTGCTCGCCAACGGCGGAGTGCGCAGCAGGCCGCGATTCCTCGCGGCGGTGTTCGACCGCCACGGCACTCCGCTGGAGCGCCGGCGCCCAGCGGGCGAGGAGCCCGGGGCGGAGGCGGGACTGAGCGCGGAATCGGCGGCGCTGGTCACGGCAATGCTGCAGGACACCGTCCGGCGGGGAACCGCCTGGCGCGTCGGTCGAGAGCTGAAGGGGCCACTGGCCGGCAAGACCGGCACCAGCAACGACGGGCGCGACGCGTGGTTCGTCGGTTACTCGCGCGAGCGAGTGGTCACCGTCTGGCTCGGCCGCGACGACTTCAGCGAGACTTCGATGACCGGCGGCAGCGCCGCCGCTCCGGTCTGGGCGACCTTCGCCGAGCGCATCGAGCCGAGCAACGGCTTCACCCAGCTGCCGGCACCGAGGAGCCTGGCCGACCTGGACCGGACCTGCACCGTGCAGCGTTGGCTGCGCGCCGGCGAGAGCGGTCGACCGATCTGGGCTGCACAGGTGAGCGAGGGGCAGGTCGTGCGGGCCGACCGACCTGTCTCCAGCGACCAGCAGGTGAACGCAGAGGCGACCGACGGCGGTTGCCCCCTGATCGGCACCGGCCGCGCTCCCTCTCTGGAGAGTCGTTCAGCTGTCACCGCGTCGCTGGTGGCCCGAGAGCGTCAGCAGCTGCGGGAGGAGCAGGACTCCGGGAAGCCGCGTGGTGCGGCGGCGCGACGAGCCGGCGGCCTCGCCGAAGCCGACGGCCGCGATCGACCTGGCCTGGTCTCCGCAAACCCCTGGCTGACCCTGGCCGCGAGCCAGGTCCGTCGGTCACGGGGGACCGCGAGCACTTCACAGGGCGCGACCGCTCGCCATACCGGCGGACCGGCCGCCCCACCAGCTCGCAGCGACCAGCCGGCCTCGAATCCTGGCTCCGAGCTCACCGAGCTGTCCGTCGTTCTGACCTCGGGCTGGCAGGCACCGGAAGAAGACTCGCCGGAGGCGGTGACCAGCCAACCTCCCTTGCTCGAGGTGTATGGTCTCACTGGCCGCCTGGGCCGGATCGTCGAGCACCACTGGGTGGTGCCGACCGCCGAGACCTCGTCGAGGCCGATCCCGACGGCCTCCATGGCCGGCACCGCCTCCATGCCCTGAGGCTGGGCCTGAGGCTGGGCCCCGGAGCGGCGATGAACGAGGGCCCTCCTCGACTGTCGAGGGCCGCGGCTCCAGCGACCGGACCCTGCGTATCTCAACACCCACGAGAACATGAACCGACCCGAGAATCGTCGGACCGATTCACCTGCGCCGCCACGACCACGACGTCCCGGGATCCTGCGCCGGCTGCTTCTGGCGTGGCAGCGGCTGCTCTCGGGCCTGGCCTGGTTGCTGCTGACGCCTCTGCTGCTGTGGCGACTGCGACCGCGACGAGAGTTCGCCCAGCGCGACGTCCCCGAGCCACCCGACTACTCGCGACCTGAGTCGTGGGCGGTGCTGCCCGAGGCGCCGGGGAACTCACAGATGGCACCGCTGGGCAGCGCCGGGCACCGGACCGAGGGCATCGACGAGCCCGTCGCCGACTGCTTCTACATCCATCCCACGATGCACCTGCGCGGCACCTCCTGGAACGCCGCGGTCGGCGACGAGCGGATCGGCGAGCTGGTCGATCAGCTGGTGGTCCCGGGTCAGGCGTCCGCCTTCGCCCGCAGCTGCCGGATCTATGCGCCGCGCTACCGCCAGGCCACTCTCTACTCGTTCGTCGGTGGCCGGCCCAGCGGGCGACGGGCCCTCGAGCTGGCCTACTCCGACGTGCGCGCCGCCTTCGAGCAGTTCCTCGAGCAGCGCAACCAGGGGCGGCCCTACTTCGTCGCCAGCCACAGCCAGGGCAGCTGCCACGCGATCCGCCTGCTCGAGGAGTGCATCGAGCCGTACCCGGAGCGTTGCTCCAGGCTCGTCGCCGCCTACGTGATCGGCTACACCTTCCCGCGCGACAAGTTCGCGGATGGGCAGGCCGGAGCGCCGAACGCGGACGGCCACGGAGCCTCGCGCTCCCACGGTGAGGCCGTGTTCGAACGCCTGCACCCCTGCCGCGGGCCGCTGGACAACGGCTGCGTGGTCGCCTGGGACACCTTCGGCCGCGGCGGCGGTCCGCTGCACCGCAGTGACCGCGCCGAGGTCTGGTACTCGGGGGCTCCCCGCTCGCCGGCCCACGCCGAGTGCAGCGACGGCAGCGGCCACTGGCGCCGGCGCGCCCACATGGCGGTGCTGGGAATCAATCCGCTCACCTTCGAGACCGCGACCGGCTGGGTCGGGCGGGAGAACCACCGCGGAGCCGTGCACCTGCTGCTTGCCGCCCGCGTTTCGCCCACCGCCCTCTTCTCGGCGGGACGAGGAGCGCTCGGGGTGCGGGCGCGGGGGCTGTCGCGGGTGCATCCGATGCACGTCGACGCCGGGCTGGCCGAGGACGGCTACCTGTACATCAGCGAGCCGTGGGTGGCGGCGTTCCAGCAGGCGGTGATGCCCGGGCGTAGCTTCCACAACCACGACTACGGCCTCTTCTACGCCGACCTCGAGGAGAACGTGGCGGCCCGGCTGGCGGCCTTCGTCGCCCAGCGCGCCGGACGGCTGGCATCGGCCTGAGACTCGCCCTGGCGACCACTGCCACAGGCGCCGGCGGGACGCCTTACGCCACCGTCGCCGCTTCTTGCCGATCGCTCGTCGGGCGGCGCCGGCTCGCTCCGGCGCAACCCACGCGCCGAGCTCACGGAAGCCGGGGCGAGATCGCGACCGGACCTGGCAGCCCGGGACCACCCGACGGTTGGTAGGAGCCTTGCACGGGCGCAGAAGCGAGCGTCGGGCACGGCGCCGGGAGACCGACCACACAAGACCGACCACACAAGACCGACCACACAAGGGAGAGGAACGATGACCTGGTTCGAACTGCTCGGTGTCGTGGTGGCGATCGTCGCGATCTGCGCCGTCTTCTTCGTCCGCCCACGCGGCGGCAGGCCGGCGGACAGCACCCGCCTGATGACCGCGGCGCGCATCACCCTGGGACTCGTGGCGCTGATCATCATCGGCACCATCGTGCTCTGAAGGCTGAGTCCCACGTTGCCTCTCGCGGAGACTCTCGCCCCGCCGCGACCGAGGCGACCGTCGGATCCGCAGGGTCGCGGGGGTCGCGGCCGCCGCGCGACGCTGCGCCACCTGCGTCTGTCCTTGCTGGCCGTCGCCGCCCTCGGCGCGTCGTCGTGCCGGGTGGTGATCGAGGCCGACTGCGACTGTCTGGAGGATGCCCGGGTGCACGCCGGCGCCATCGCCGGCTCCGCCGCCGAGGAGCCGCTGCCCCGGCGCGATGAGATCGGGCGGCCGACGGCCGCAGCGAACCGCGAGGGCCCCCTCTCCCGACTCGTCGTCCCCGTCGCCGGCGTCGGGCCGGACGACCTCTACGACTCCTTCGCCGACCCGCGCTCAGGCGGTCGCACCCACCGTGCGATCGACATCATGGCGCCTCGTCACACCGACGTGCTGGCGGCGACCCGGGGGCCGGTGGCGCGACTCTTCGAGAGCACCATGGGCGGCAAGAGCATCTACCAGTACGACGCCAGCGGCCGCTACGTGTTCTTCTACGCCCACCTGGAGGGCTACCGGCCGGGGCTGACAGAAGGCGACTGGGTCGAGCCGGGCGAGACGATCGCCTCGGTCGGTTCCAGCGGCAATGCGGCGGACGACGCGCCCCACCTGCACTTCGCCGTCTACCGTCTCGACGAAGACGAACAGTGGTGGCAGGGCGAGCCGATCAACCCCTACCCGCTGCTGCGCGCAGGGGCGCGCACCTCCGGTGGGTGCCCAACCCTGAGATCCCAGCGGTAGCATCGGCCCATGCCGGTCCGGCACGGCCCCCCCAGCGCGACGATCACCGGGATCGCCGACACCCCCTGCGGCAAGCTGCCCGCTGAATCCTGTCTGTCGTTGCACGACAGGGTGGCGCGCGCATGCGTGAGCGACGCCGGCATCGAGCTGCCGCAGGTCGACGGACTGCTCTGCGCCTACTCGTTCACCACCCCCCACCCGATGCTGGCGTCGGCGGTCGCCGAGCTGCTCGGCCTGCGGCCGGCCTACTGCGCCTCGCTGGTTGCCGGCGGCGCGACCGCGGCGATGATGGTCCAGACGGCGCGCGCCCTGGTCGGCTCCGATGTGTGTGAGCACGTGCTCTGCGTCACCGGCGACAACCGTCTCACCGGCATGCCGCCGGGCGGTGCGCTGCGCACCCTGGCCGGTTTCGGACATCCCGAGCACGAGGTGCCGTACGGCATCACCATCCCGGCGGCGTACGCCCTGATCGCCTCGCAGGCGCTGCACGCCGGACGTTTCACCCTCGAGGACCTGGCGCGGATCGCGGTGCAGACGCGGGCCCATGCCAACCGCCACCCGCAGGCGCACATGCACGGTCGCGAGCTGAGCTTCGAGGAGGCGATGCAGGCGCGGGTGATCTCCAGCCCGCTGCGACTCTTCGACTGCGCCCTGGTCTCCGACGGCGCCGCCGCCGTCCTGGTGTCTCGCCGCGCCACCGATCCGGCCCGCGGGGTGGCGGTTCGGGGTTGCGGTCAGCGCAGCACCCACGAGCACCTGGTCGCGGCGCCGCCGGGACTCGACGGCTTCGGCTGCGGCGATTCGGCGCGACAGGCGTTCGCCGAGGCCGGGCTCGAGCCGCGACAGATCGACGTCGCCGAGATCTACGACAGCTTCACCATCACGCTGGCCGTGGAGCTCGAGAGCATCGGCTTCTTCCCTCGCGGCGGGCTCTCGGAAGCGCTGCAGGACGGCGCCCTGGAGCTCGGCGGCGCGCTGCCGTGCAACACCCACGGCGGGCTGCTCTCGTACGGGCACTCGGGCGCGGCCGGCGGCATGTTCCACGTCGTCGAAGCGGTGAGGCAGCTGCGCGGTGAGGCCGAGTCGCGGCAGGTGGCCGGAGCGGAGACCGCCTTCGTGCACGGCGACGGCGGCGTGCTCAGCGTGCACGTCTCCCTGATCCTCGGAGCGCCGGCGTGAGCCCGGCACGAGAGGACGCCACCGATCGCGACGATGCGAGCCGCGGTGAGCCCTTCGCCGCCGCGTTCCGCGAGGCCTGCGCGCGCGGCGTGCTCGAGCTCGCGCCGTGCGCAGCCTGCGGCCAGCTGCCCTTCCCGCCGGGCCCCGCCTGCCGGCACTGCGGCGGTGAGTTGGGCGCCCCCGTCGAGCTCCCGGGCGAGGGCACGGTGGTCGCGGTGACGGTGAACCACCGCGCCCCGGATGCCGATTTCGCCGGCGGCCAGCCCTACGCCATCGTCCTGGTCGACATCGACCCGCCGCCACGCATGGCGGCACGAGGCACCCGGCCGGTGCGCCTGCTCTGCAACCTGGTCGACCCGCGGACCGGTGCGCTGCGCGCGGAGGCCGCCATCGGCCAGCGTGTGCGCGTCACCTTCGCGCGGCGGCGTGGCGTCGTCCTGCTGCAGGTGACCGAGGCTCAGGCCGGGCAGCGGTCCTGACGCCGGCTCTCGAACCAGCGTCGCGGCCGCCGCAGCTTCCAGTCCCGCTCGCTGGCCTCGGCCTCGAGACCGAGTGCGAAGCGGCGGTACTCGAACAGAGCGATGCCCTCGGGCCTGCCCCGCCCCAGCGTCAGATCAGCCTGGATCTCGAGGTTCTCGGCTTCGGCGGCGAAGCACTCCACCCGCCCACGCTGCGCGCCGACGTCGAGATCGCCGCGGATCCGCAGACCTTCGACGGTGAGCAGCTCCTCGAGCGGCCGCAGCAGCCGCCGCTTCTTCAGGTAGTAGGCGACCAGGGGACGCGAGTCGCGCATCTCGCCCTCGAAGTGGGCGGCGAACGCGGGACCGCTGTCGCGGAAGCGCAGCGTCCCCCGTGACGCCCGCGCCCGGCTCCACCAGTCGGCGGTTCGCGTCGACCCCTCGACCTGCAGGCCGTCGACCCGCAGGCTGCTGCCGTTCACCCGCAGTGTGGCGCTGTCGAGGTCGACCTCGGGCAGCTGCAGATCGAGGGCCAGGTCGCCGCGCATCGCCACCTCCTGCAGGCGGAAGCGGATGGCGCTGCCCTGCAGCGTCGCCGAGCCCGATCCGCGATGACCCTCGAAGCGCAGATCGACGCCCAGATCCGCCGTGCCCGAGCGCAGCACGACCCCGGAGCCGGCGGGCAGATAGCGCTGCAGGGCGCTGACGTCGTTGAGCCGGGCATCCTCGAGGTGCAGAGTGCCGGTGGCCAGCTGCGGCACCCGGCTGAGCCGCGGCCAGGTCCCGGTGAGGCTCGCGGTGAGGCCGCCGCCCTCGAACGCCGACCTGCCGCCGGAGTCCGCGTCGGCGGCCGGCAGGCGCCCCGGCTCGCTCGGCGGCCGGGGGCCACCGGCGAAGCGCTGCAGCTCGATGTCGACCCGGACCGGATTCGTCGACTCCGCCGATCCTCCGGCGGAGGACTGCTCGAAGCGCCCCGCGATCGTGCCGGCGCCGACGATCTGCTGGTCGAACAGGAGCGCCCGCACCGACGGGGACTCGACGGCGAGGTGCGAGCCGGGGCGCACCGTGCCGCGATCGAGGCCGAGATCGACGACGAGCGATCCGCTGGCGTCGAGATCGAGCCAGCGCAGCGTCTCGAAGCTGCGTCGCAGGGCTCCCAGCGAAGAGATGTCGGCGGTGAACTCCGCGTGGCCCGACAGCGCCCGCAGCAGCTCCTCGAAATCGACCTCGCGCGGTCGCATCGGCGCGAGGTCGATCTCGACGCTGCCGTCGATCTCCCGCAGCACCTCCTCGCCGGCCTCACTGAGAGCCGCCGCGTGCAGCTCGAGGCGAGCGGCTTCGATCTCGACGTGACGGCGCAGCGCGAATCGCATGGCTCCCCCGAAGGTGGCGTCGGGGCTGGTGTCGAGGCGCTCCCGGTCGATCCAGATGCGACGCAGATCCTCCACCGCGATGCCATCCAGGTCGATCGTCCAGCCGCTCTGCTCCCTCGCGCTCGACTGCAGCGCCCGGCCGGCCGCCGGCAGGTCGATCGGCGGTGCCCCCTCGGCCAGCGCAGGGCGACCGCCCTCGAGCCGCAGCATCGCGAAGCTCACCCCGCGACCCCTGATCCACTCACACTCGAAGATGCGGCCGAGCAGAGCCGCCAGCGACACCTGAGCCTCGAGCTCCTCGGCCTCGATCTGCCAGCCGGTGCGTGGAGTCTGTCCGCGCAGGGTCACCGACTCGAAGCGCAGCCGACCCGGCGACGGGGACGCGACGGACCGCCAGCTCATCTGGAACCTGTCGGGTCTACGGTTGACCAGCCGCTCGCCGAACGAGGACTGCAGCGTCTTCTCGGTGGCGAAGGCGAAGAGCCACGGCAGCGAGACGGCGACCACCAGCGCGGCGATCCAGGGCGACAGACGCAGCAGACGCACCAGCCCGCGGCGGCCGCCGGCCTGCGTCCCCGGAGAGTCCTCTGCCGGTGGCTCGGTCGGCTCGGGTGAATCGCTCGGCTCCGACGGCTTCGGCGTCACCGTGAGCCGCCCCCCGCGAGCGCCGGGCGGCCGGCACCCCGGTCTTCGTTGGCACCGTCGGCGACGGTGAGGCGTCCGCTGGCGAGCGAGCGCAGGGCCGCCACCGCTGGGTCGGGGGGCTGGTCACCGAGGACCACCACGAAGGGCTCGATCTCGCGGTGACGGGGAAGGGTCGAGAGTTTCCAGTAGAGGACGCCGGCGAGCAGCGGCGGCGCGATCTCCCTGGCCGCGATGCCGAGCGCCTCGATCGCCGCCGCTCGCTCCCACGGCGCCTCGGGCTGGGCCTGCCAGACGACCGGCCGCTCCGCTGCCGATCCCCCGTCGCCTGCAGGCAGCAGCGCCACGCCTTCGCCCGCCCAGGGCTGCACCGTCGAGCCCCGGCGGCCGGTGTAGCCGAGCTCGGTGACGAGCACCTGCATCTGCGGCCGGGCGAGCCGGACGCGGAGCTGGTCGAGCCCCATCAGGATCCCCCGCCAGCGATCCGCGAAGTCGTCACGCAGCAGGGGATTGCCGGCGACCGCGTTGGGCTCGGCCGGGGCCAGGGTCTCGCGTAGCGGGTAGTAGGCGTTGACACCGATCAGGTCGAGGGCGTCCCAGAAGGCGACCTGCTCCACCTGGTCGAAGTTCGCGGCGTAGGTCAGACGACCCGAATAGACGCGCCGCACGTCCTCGATCAGGCGTCGCCAGTTGCGCTCGAGATGCTCGCGACGACCGTTCACGAAGGCCAAATCGGCCCCTCCGGTCACCTGGCGCGCCCAGGCCGCGTGTGCCGCGACCTCTGCCGACAGCACCTCGGCCGCCGCCGATCCTCCGATCGGACCCTCGGCGTCGGACTCGGTGCCGGACAGCGCCGAGCGCAGCCTTGCGTCGCCGGACGCGAGCAGCCTGGAGTGCTCTTCCCGACGCAGCGCCTCGTCGAGGTAGTAGCTCTCCAGGTCGGGGAGGCGGTCGATGCGCACGGTATTCGTCAGCGCCGCGAGCTCGGAGCCGATGGCGAGCGCCTCGACCCCCTCGCGCTCGGCGACCACGGCCCACTCCAGGACGAAGCGCGAGTAGCGGTGGAACCAGGCGTCGAGCTCCACCGCGTCGCGCGGCGACACCATGCCGTGCCAGAGGAAGCGGTTGCCCTCGAGCGATTGGTCGAGCGCCAGCCGCAGCACCAGCACGGTGTGCAGACCGACGGAGCGGGCGGCCCGCATCTCGCGCACCACGTCGTCACCGAGCTGGTCCGGGTCGAAGATCAGGTCGGCCGAGTCCCACAGCTGCTGACGCGCGTAGACGGTGAGAGACACCGTGTTCATGCCTTGACGCAGCAACTCCCGGTGCCATGCGCTCATGTCCGGCTCGTTGACCTGGATGCCGCCGAGAAGCAGGCCTGGGTCGGCCGCGCCGCCGCAGCCGCCGCCGCCACCGCAGCCAGCAACCAGGAGAGCCACTGCCGCCAGCGAGCGCAACATCGTCGTCCACGGTCCGCCACTCGTCGGCCCGGCGTCGAGCCACGGCCGCCGGTTGATCCTCATGTCTCGGCTCCACAGCAGTCGACGAATGGCGCCGTCCCGGGCGCTCGATCACTCCGTCGTCCAGTCTGGCAGAGTTGACCCCAACCGGTGCGCGTCCTCCACCTCATCGACTCACTGCAGCGCGGTGGCGCGGAACAGGCGGCGGTCCACCTGAGCAACGCGCTGCTGTCGCGCGGGCACCAGGTGGTACTGTGCGCGACCCGACGCGGCGGCGCGCTGGAGTCCGAGTGCACCGCCGAGGTGGTGCTGCTCGGGAAGCGCAGCGCGTTGGACCTGGGCGCCCACCGCCGGCTCCACGAGATCCTCGCCTCGCGGCGCATCGAAGTGGTGCACGCGCACAGCACTTCGCTGCTCTCGGCGCGGCTGGCGCTGATCGGCCTGCCCACGCCGGCCCTGATCTGGCACGACCACTTCGGGGACCTGGCCTCGGGACGCCGGCGCTGGCCGCTGCGGCTGCTGCGCCGACGCGTCGACGCGGCAATCGCGGCATCCCGAGAGCTCGCCGAGTGGGACCGCGCCCAACTGGGCCTGACGGCCGACTGGCTGCCCAACGCAGTGCCGCGGCCGCCAGCCCAGCCCCCTCTCGACCTGGACGGCAGCCCGGGCAAGCGCCTGGTCTGCGTCGCCAACTTCCGGCCCCAGAAGGACCACCAGACCCTCCTCGCCGGCCTGGCACCGCTGCTGCTGGAGGACCCCGAGCTGCGCCTCTTCCTGGTCGGGCGCGGCGGCCGGGAGAGCACCCGCGGGCAGGTCGAGAAGCAGATCGCCGACCTCGATCTGGCGGCTCAGGTGGTGCTTCTCGGCGAGCGCGACGACGTCGCCCGGATCCTCTCGGCGTGCGACATCGGTCTCCTCGGCTCGCGCAGCGAGGGCATGCCGCTGACCCTGGTCGAGTACGGCTGGGCGGAGCTCGCCGTGCTCGCCACCGAGGTCGGGCAGTGTCGCGAGCTGCTGGCGCAGCAGCGGGGGTGGCTGGTGCCGCCCGGCGATCCGGGTGCCCTCGAGACCAAGCTGCGTGAGTTGCTCGCCGATCCCGGGGAGCAGCGACGCCGTGCACGTGCCTTGCATGACCATGTACGCTCCCATTTCGATCTGGGGCAGGTCGCGAAGCGGCTCGAGGAGATCTACGCGGAGGCACGCACGGCCCGGTGCCGGGCGGTCGCCAGCAGGCCCGTCGACGCCGGCTGAACATCGGGCCTCGCGACCCCGGCCCCGCCCACCGGATCCTCAGTGTGCCGGGCGCCGACCGAGCCGGCGCCAGAACGCTCCTTTCGCGCCCCGACACCCACCACAGAGCTCCCGTTTCGCCCCCGGGCGTCACCCGAGCCGGACATCGAATCGCCGCTATCCGTGAAGACAGCAGCCCCCCAGACCAGTCGCTGGCGACTGCTCGGCGACGCCACGCGCAGCGGCGAGATGAGTGAGGTCGCGATCGAGCAGTCGCCCTTCTCCGTGGGGCGCAACGCGACCCACCGACTGGTGCTGCCCTTCCCCGGGGTCTCCAGCACGCACGCAGCCCTCCGCCTCAACGGCAGCGAGGAGCTCTGGGTCGAGGATCTCGCCAGCACCAACGGCACCTGGGTCAACGGCCTGCGCATCGAAAGACCGACCCGGTTGGCGCACGGCGACGTGGTCCAGTTCGGCGAGGTCGCGTTCAGCGTCGAGTGGCGCGATCCCAGCGGGAACTCGCGCGACGGCGACACCCACGAGCTCTCCCACGACCACTCGGCCTACCTGCGTGCGGCGAAGAGGATCGACGAGCTGATCGACCAGCGGCGCCTGCGCACGCTCTTCCAGCCGATCGTGCGCATCGACGGCGGGGTGGCGATCGGCTTCGAGAGCCTGGTGCGCAGCGAGTACGAGCAGACTCCGGAGAGGCCCCGCGACCTGTTCGAGCTCGCCGCGGTGCGCCATCGCGAGGCCGACCTGAGCGCGATCAGCCGCGAGCTGGCGATCGAGCGCATCGCTCCGCTGGTCCACCAACGGGCGGTGGCGGGCCAGCGTCGACCGGACCTCTATTCCAACGTGCACCCGAAGGAGGCGGTCGACGAGCGCTTCCCCCGTTCGATCGAGGCTCTGCGCAGCAGCCACCCGGAGATCCCGCTGGTGCTCGAGTTCGACAACCTGCTGCAGGTGGACAGCGCCGATCGCCGACTCCTCTTCGAAGAGCTCCGCGGTCTCGGTGTCGGCATCGCGCTGAGCGAGCTCGGCTCTGGGATCTCACGGCTCGGCGAGATGTCGGTGACGCCGCCCGACGTGCTCAAGATCGGCGGCCCGCTGATCGCTCTGCTGTCGCCGGGCAACGCGCGCATGCTGCGGCTGTGCGAGACCCTGGTGGAGATGGCGCACGAGCTCGGCAGCCTCGCGTTGGCTCAGGAGGTCGAGACCCCGGAGCAGTATGCGCTGTGCCGCGACATCGGCTTCGACCTGGCACAGGGTTTCGCCGTCAGTCGGCCGCTCGAGCTCGAGCAGATCGCGGGCGGACTCGACGTCCCCGACAGCTGAAGCCGGCGGCCTCTTCGGAGCCACTTCGTCGTCAGGGCGCTCCGGAGGCCGCCGCGCCCATCGACGCCTCGCCCGGACGGTAGGAGCGCTGGGCATCGGCGCCGACCGCCTCGGGGGTGAACCAGGCCGGTTTGAACTGCTGCCGCGCGAACAGCTCCGACTGGTCGAACCAGTGCGGCGACTGCGGATCGTGTCGCTGTCCGAAGACCAGGATCGAGCGTGCCTCGACCGGCTGCCCGAAGCGGGCGACCTGCACGAAGGAGTGTCCGGCGACGCCGTATCGCCGCTGCTCGCCCGGCTGCGGACGAGTGTAGAAGTTGAACACGATGCCGAGCGGCCCGGGGCCCCCGGCGACTGCGACGCTGGGAGCGTCGTCGTCGAAGGGCTCGCTGCCGGAGGTGTGGCGACGTTGCAGACGGTTCAGCTCACCCCACGCCACGCGCCACGTCCCCCACGTCGCTTCGAGCGATGCGATCGCCTTGCGGAAGGCGTCGAGCAGATCTTCGTTCCGCTGCTGGATCATGATCTCGCGCCAGGCGAAGAACAGCGTCATCGCTTCGCTGTCGACCGTCGAGACGCCGTCCCAGGACTGCAGCAGCTCGAGCCCCTCGCGCACCGCGCCGGTCGATGCGCCGGCGTCCGAGATCGCCTCGGCGAGCCTCGGGATCCATACTTCGGCCTCGATCACCCGGGTGTCGAAGGCGAGCCGCGCCCACTCGTCGAAGGTGAATCTCGGCTGCGCCTCGAGGATCCGCCGCGAGATGCGCGAGCGTGGGTTGTCGTCCTCGGAGACCATGTAGGGCGGGAAGTCCGCAGGGTCCGGGTTGTCGCCCTCGCCGCTGGCGAGGAAGGGCGTGGCATTGCAGTTCTGGACGTACCCCGAGGCGGGATTGAGCACCTGCGGCAGCTCCTCCAGCGGGTGGTAGCCCTGCCACTCGGTGCCTGGATCGGCGCCGTCGACCGGCGCCGACCAGTCGTACGACGGATCGCGGCGCGGCACCGCGCCGTAGTACACGTACCAGATGTTGCCCTCGACATCGGCGTACACGGTGTTGAACATCGGCGTCGCCAGGCTCGCCATCGCGGCGCGAAACTCCTCGAGGTTGCGCGCCGTGGCCATCCGGTAGCGCTGTTCGAGCTGACCGCCCTCCTCGAACTTCGCCATGCGCACCGCCAGCGCCTTGCCGTCGCGCTCACCGACGATCGGGCCGTGGTGCGAACGGCGTAGCTCGTAGGAGCGCTCGCTCACCGAGCCGTCCTCGCCGAGCACCCGCAGGGTGGTGGTGAAGCGCTCGGCGCGGCGGTGCCCGTCGCCGTAACGGTAGGCGTCGGGATCGTCGGGATCGTCGAAGGTCAGCTCGTAGACGTCGACGATGTCCGGCGCGTTGACCGTGTGGCTCCACCCGAGATGCTCGTTGTGTCCGATGGTGGGCAGGAAACTGCCCGGGAATCCGGCGCCGGAGAAGTGCAGCCCCTCGTCGCTGCGCACGTGGCCTTCGATCCACTGGCCGGGCCCGAAGTAGGGCTGGTGCGGGTTCACGAACAGCAGGGCGCCGCCGTCGGCGCTGCGCTCGGGCGTCACCGCCCACATGTTCGATCCCCAGGCATCGGCCGCGTCGGGATCGGCCGGCGCTCCGGGCAGCGCGGCGAAGACCGATGCGTCGAGCCGCGCCACCTGCTCCGCCGAGTCCGCCCCCTCGTCCTCCAGCGGCCGCGCCATACCCGCCATCTCCTCGGCGCGGATGCCGGCGCGCGAGAACATGAACAGCTGGTAGACCGAGAAGCGCGAGAAGGCGAGCAGATGCCAGGGCTCGATCTCGTCGAGCAGCCGCACCTCCTCCGGGTGCCCGGCGATGTAGTGGTTCAGGCCGGCCGCCGCCGCCTCGGCGAGCGACCGGATCTCCGCCGGCGTCCGCTCCCACTCCTGCCGCGACAGCCGCTCGATTCCGAGCGCGCGGCCGAGCAGGTCGGCCCCGATCCGCTCCTCGCCGTAGACCTCCGAGGCCCGCCCCAGCGCCTGGATCAGCGAGTCCTCGATCTGCCAGAAGTTGTCCTCCGCCTGGGCGTAGACGAAGCCGAAGACGACGCTCTCGTCGGTCGGGCCGTGCACGTGCGGCACGCCCCAGGAGTCGCGCACGATGGTCACCGCGGCGGCCATCTCCTCGGGCGTCTCGGGACGCTCCGGCGCCGAGGGCGCCTTCCTGGCGCAGGCGGACAGCAGGCAGACGAGCACGAGAGCGGCGGCGAGAATGCCGCAGGGGGCGGCGAGACGACTCCGGTGGGATCGCATGAGACCTCCGAATCGAGACGGATCCGCCTTCGCGAGCTCGAACGGGAAGCGGCGCAAGGACAGCGGGACAGCGGGACAGCGCGGGTTCGCCGCGGGACCGCGGTGCGGATCGATGACTGCTGGGTGGCGACCTTCACAGTACGAGACCCCGTCGCGGGCCGCAACCGGTCCCGTCACGGTCTCCCCACGACGCTGGAGCGACGGCGACCGCGCTATCTTTCGGCCGATGAGTCGTGACCACCAGAGCGAGGAGGGCAGGGTCCGCGGCCGCCCAGCCGATCCCGAGTCCTTGCGGGTGCAGACGCGACTGGTCGCCGCCGGCCGACCACACGAGCCCGGCGCGCCACTCAACGTGCCCCTGATCGCGGCCTCGAACTTCCAGTTCCGCGACACCACCGGCTACGCGCGGGACGACGGCAACGACTCGTGGCGCGCTCTCGAGACCGCGGTCGGTGCGCTCGAAGGCGGCGCGGCGCTGTCGTTCTCCTCCGGCATGGGCGCGGTGGCGGCGGTGTTCGCGCTGCTGCGCGGCGGCGCCCGCGTGGTCCTGCCCGACGACTGCTACCAGGGCGTGGTGGCGTTGGCCGAGCAGGGCGCCGAGCGCAACGGTTGGCAGGTGCAGCGGGTGGCGCTGCCGGATACCGCGAGCTGGAAGGCGGCGCTGCAGGGCGAGCATGCCGCCGACCTGGTGTGGCTCGAATCGCCGTCGAACCCGCTGCTCGAGCTCGCCGATCTGCCGACGGTGTGTGCCGCCCGCCGCGAGCCGGGGACCCTGCTGGCGATCGACAACACCTTCGCCACGCCGCTGAACCAGCGGCCGCTCGAGCTCGGCGCCGACCTGGTGATGCACTCGGCGACCAAGTTCCTCGGCGGCCACTCCGATCTGCTGTCGGGGATGCTCGTCTGCCGCGACCCATCACTGCACGAGCGTCTGCGGCGGGTGCGCGAGCTGCACGGCGCCACCCCGGGCACCCTGGAGACCTTCCTGGCGCTGCGCGGCCTGCGCACGCTGCACCTGCGGCTGCGTGCCGGCGAGGCCAACGCCGCGGCGATCGCCGACTGGCTCGAGCGCCATACCGCGGTGCTCCGGGTGCGCCATCCCGGCCTCGCCACCCATCCTCAGCACGACTGGGCGCGCGAGCATCTCGAGGGCTTCGGCACCATCGTCAGCTTCGAGGTGCGTGGCGGCGCCGCGGCCGCCGACGAGCTGTGCACGCGGCTGCGGGTGATCCGGCACGCCACCAGCCTCGGCGCCGTCGAATCGACGATCGAGCGCCGCGGCGCCATCCCGGGGCAGGAACATCTGCCACCCGGCCTGTTGCGCCTCAGCGTCGGCATCGAGGCGGTCGACGATCTGACCGCAGACCTCGAGCAGGCTCTCGCGGGGCTCTGATCCGACGCTGCACCCCCTCAGGTCATCGCGGCGGCGGCGCGCCCAGTGTTCCCGGCATGTCGGCGAGCACGTAGCCCATCACCGCGAACAACGCCACCGCGCGCCGGAAATCGGTCGGCTCGACCTTGTCGAGCGTGTCGGCGTGGGTGTGGTGCCAGTCGAAGTAGTGCTCGCCCACCGTCCTCAGCGCCATCCCGGGGACGCCGTCGCGCATCAGCGGCCCGATGTCGGCGCCGCCGCCACCCTCGCTGATGGTGTCGGCATCGATCTCGGAGAAGTAGGAGGCGATTTCACGCAGGGTCTCGAGGGCGGCCTGCTGGGCGGCGGCCAGGTCGGGGTCGTCGTCGGCTCCGGGCAGCGTGAAGCCGAACCCGACGGGGCGTTCGGCGCCGCCGTCCATCTCGATCGCCGCGACGTGCTTCGAGACCTCGTCGCCGAGTGACTCACGGTAGGCGCGGCCACCGCGCAGGCCGTTCTCCTCGTTGGTCCACAGCACCACCCGCAGGGTGCGCCGGGGAACCAGCCCGGCGCGCTGGATCAGAGTCAGCGCGTGCCATGCGGCGACGCAGGCGGCGCCGTCGTCGTGGGCGCCCTGGCCGACGTCCCAGGAGTCGAAGTGGCCGCCGATCACCACCACCTCGTCGGGTCGCTCGTGGCCGGCGATCTCGGCGATGACGTTGTGCGACAGCGCGTCGGGCAGGGTGCGCGCGGCCATGCGCAGGCGGACCCGCACCGGAACTCCGGCCTCGCTCAGGCCGGCGAGCCACTCGGCGTCCTCGACGGTGATCGCCGCGGCCGGTATGCGCCCTGCGTCGTCCGCGTAGCGCAGCGAGCCGGTGTGAGGGGTGTAGAGGCTGCGGCCGGTCGCCGAGCGCACCAGCACCGCCACCGCGCCCCGCGCCGCGGCGCGCGATGCCGCGTTGGCCCGGTACTGCACGACGCTGCCGTATCCCGACCAGGGCACGGCGAAGAGCACGATCCTGCCGCGCACCTCGTCGTCGCTCAACGCGGCGAGATCGTCCCAGCCGCGCACCGCGACGACGTCGGCCTCGATGCCCTCCTCGGGGGTACCGACGCTCATCCCGAGACCGAGCATGGCCAGCTGCCGACCGACCGGCTCGAGCAGCTCGAGCGACTCCTCGCCGCGCACCCAGAGGGGCACCTCGACCGGCTGCAGACGGACCGCGAGCCCTTCAAGCCGCATGGTCTGCGCAGCCCACTGGATCGCCTGCTCGAGCTGCGGCGAGCCACTCAGACGGTGTCCGATGCGCTGAGTCAGGTGCTCGAGCTTGGCCCAGCCGTCGTCGTCGACCAGCGCCGCTCCGAGCAGCTGCGCCGCGACCTCACGATAGTCGGCGCGCAGACCGGCCGGGCCCGTGGCCACGGCTGCGTCGGCGGCGGTCTGGCCAGCCGCCGCCCCGGCGAGCACTGAGCACATCGAGAGCATCGACGCGGCCACGGCGACCAGACCCCGACCTCCCAGGGAGGCACGCCGACCGGGCGGCGTGGACGTGGTACGGGTGGCGGCGCGATCGGGCTGTACTGGAGTCACGGACCTTCTCCTGGAATCTTCGTGGGGCTGTCGGTGTCGGACGGCATTGAGGGGCCGCGGATCGACGACCCGTCGGGCCGGCGCAGCCAGCTCACAGAGGCAATCGGGTGACGGTCGCTGGCCGGCTCGCGGCCTCCGCGTCGGAGCCTACGGGGTGACCGCTGGGCGGACGATTGTAGAGGCTGGCCGGCAGCGTCGACGGCACCGCGTCGCTCGCCGCCCGCATCCGGAGCAGGCTCGCCGCCGAAGGCGATGCGGAAGACCAGGTGGCCGCGCGCCAGCACGCGTCGGCCCATCGTGGAGCCGGCATCCCGCACCGGCTCGTCTCCCGTGCGCAATCTTGCGCCGCCACGACACCGCGCCCGCCGCCGAGCCGACGGCGGGCACGGATCGGTATCCAGAATGCCCTCCACGCCCAGAGATCGACAGCGCCGGATGCACCGTCGCGCGGCGCTCGCCGCGAGCACGGTGCTGCTGATGGCCTGCGCCTCTGCAGCGACCGCGGCAGGAAAGGCCTCGCTGGTGGTGCAGATCGAGGGCGTGCGCCCGGGAGCCCCGGTGCTGGTGGCGCTCTTCTCCAGCGGCGACACCTGGCTGGAGGACGCTCGCGCGGTGCGCAAGGCGACGCTCGACGGACCCGCGACCGGCAAGAGCGCCGTCGTCTGGCGGCTCGAGGGCCTTCCCGGCGGAGCCTACGCCGCACGTGCCTTCCAGGACCTCGACCGCGACGGCGAGCTGGACAAGAACTGGATCGGCCTGCCGACGGAACCGTTCGGGTTCTCGCGCGACGCCAAGCCACGACTCGGTCCGCCCGGCTGGCGGCGGGTTCGCTTCGACGTCGAGCCGGGAGAGACGTCCCGCGTCCGCTTCGAGCTGCGCGGCGGCCCAGAAGAGGCCGAGGCGATCGCCACCGCCTACGAGCGCAAGCACGGCAGGACACCGCCGAGCGACGCGAGCCCGCCCTGAGCTGCGGCTCTGATCTCGCGAGTCGCCGCCGCCAGCGCCGCCACTTCAGCGCCCGGCGCCCGCCGGCGCTCCACAGCAGCTCGCCCCACGGGCTCCACAGTCAGACGTGAACGCGTCCCTTCCACGCCACACCACGACCGAGCTCCGCCAGCAGACGGGCGTGGTATTGCACCGCGACGAGCAGTGCGACGGCGAGCGGATGCAGCGGCACGCCCCACCACGACTGGCGGAAACGGGCCGCGAGCAGGGCGCGGTGGACCAGCGCTACGAGGCAGGCGACCAGCGCCGTCGTCAGGATCGGAGAGCCCGGCTCGAGTCCGTGCCGTCCGCCGGCGAGGGCGGCGACCAGCAGGAAGGGCGCCACCTGTCCTCCGAGCAGGAGGACAGACCACACCGGCAGCCCGATGCGCGAGGCCATGCCCTCGGTGGCGTTCTTGGTCAGGCCGCGCCAGACCTCGCCAGCGCCCCGGTACATCCGGCAGCTCGCCAGGTCGATGGCGTCGACGAGATCGGTCCGGTAGCCGGCGCGCCGCAGCGCGCGCGGCAGCTGCAGCCCGTCGTGGCGAGACGATTTCACCGCGCGGTGGCCGCCAGCGTCGACGTAGGGGCCGCGGCGGGCCAGCACCAGCTGGCCGCAGCCTGCGCCGAAGCCAGGCAGACGCGTGTAGCGGGTGCCGATCAGGGGTAGGAAACCGAGCAGGACGAAGTGGATGAGCGGAATCAACAGGTGCTCGAGCAGGGTGCCGGTACGCTGGCGCGGGAAGCCGCTGACCAGGGCGGCGGAGGACCTCTCGGCGGCCGCGACGAGACGATTGGCCGCGTCCGGCGCCAGGATCACGTCGGCGTCGAGGAAGAGCAGCCACTCGTAGCGCGCGCGGTCGGCGAGCCGCCAGCAGGCGTGCTGTTTGCCGTTCCAACCAGCCGGCAGTGCAGGCGCCACCTCGAGCCGGACCCGCGGGTCGGCGGCGGCCCGGCGGGCGACCTGCTCGGCGGTGTCGTCGCTCGAGTGGTCGTCGAGCACTACGACCTCGAACTCGATGCCGCGCGTCGCGCAGGCGGCCTCGAGCGTGGCGCCGATCTGGTGCCCCTCGTCGCGTGCCGGGATCAGGATCGAGACGCCACGCCGACCGGTCTTGGTCGGACTCGCGGCGCTCGGAGCCCGGCGGTAGAACGGCAGGTTGGCCAGCGTCAGCGCCGCGGGGATCGCTGCCAGCGTCAGGCTCGCCCCAGCGGCGAGTCGCAGCGCCTCGCTCACGGCGCACCCGCTGCCTGGACGGCGCGCGGTGCGGCGACGCCCGCGACCGACGACGGCACTGCCGCCGCGACTCTCACCGTGTCTCCGCGTGAGCGGCGTCGAAGCTCTCGCCGCGCAACAAGGCACGTACCCGGCGCGACAGGTCGTAGACGCCGCCGACACCGCGACGGCCGTCGAGCAGAGTGGTGAAGCGCCCCGGGTCCCGCGACTGCGCCGCGGCGCAGAGCAGATCCTGGGCCGCCTCGAGCGCGTGCTCGAGCTCGCCGGTCCAGCGGCCGGCCGAGCGGCGGTCCCGGCGTCCGGCGACCACCGGAGCGCCGAAGGCGAGCAGCGCCTGGGGCAGGCGTTCGTCCCAGTGCACCAGCTCGACCGCGCAGGGCAGGAAGACCAGCTGGTCGAGCGGCTCGACGCCGCGCTCGGCGAGATGTCCGAGACCGCCCTGCAGGCGCGTCGGCCGCCTCCGGACGTCGGCGAACTCGCCCTGGGCGGTGACCCAGAGCAGGCAGTCCTGGCGCGCCAGGATCTGCTCGCTGGCGCGCAGGAAGGAGAGCGCACCCCGTCTGCCAGGGGCGACTCCGAAGACGCCAAGGCGACGGAAGAAGCGGTAGCGCTCCAGCTGCGCCGCATCCATCGGACCGAACCCGGCGCGGCCGGGGAAGAGCATGCCCCCGGCGACGTAGAAGAGGATCGGGTCCCACCAGCTGGGATGGTTCGAGTACACCACGAGGCCGCGACGCGGCAGCAGCTCTTCGAGCCGCGAGGGCTCGGGATCGGTGCGCAGGGCACGCACCGCGTCGAAGTGGCGCCGCAGGTAGCCACGCAGCCAGAACGCGAAGCACCGGTACAGGAGCGGCGAGAAGCGCACTCCCTGCTCCTCGATGCGCACCGCCGGACGGGCCGGTGCGACAGGCGATCGCCGGCTCCCCGATCCCTGGCTCACTGCGACCACGTCCTCTTGCCTCCTGGCGTTCGACGACCCGGCGATCAACCGACGAGCGCGGCGCTGGAGGCCGCCGCCAGTGGCGACCGGTCCCGGCCGAGCGCCCCGGAGAGGTCCTGGTCGAGGCTGTCGGCGGCGATCCAGCCCGACATCATCACCATCGGCATGCCGGGACCGGGATGGGCCGCGCCACCGGCCAGGTAGAGGCCGCGCAGCGAGCGCGAGCGGTTGCCCGGCTTGAACGCACCGCGAAACCGACCGTGGCTGGCGAGGCCGTAGATGGCACCGTCGAGAACGCGGTAGCGACGGTGGATGTCCTCGGGCGTCAGTGCCTGCTCGAAGACGATCCGCTCTTCGAGATCCGGCATCCCTCCCACCCGCGCCAGCTTGTCGAGGATCGTGCGGCGGTAGGCAGGCAGCATGACGTTCCAGTCGTGTCCCGGTCTCAGGTAGGGCGTGTGCACCAGCACGTAGAGGGCCTCGCCTCCGGCCGGCGCCACCTCGGGCTCGCTGCACGACGGCGCCGCCACGTAACAGGTGGGATCGTCGGCCGGCTGGCCGAGCTCGTAGATCTGCTCGAACTCACGCTCGGGGCTGCGGGAGAAGACGAAGTTGTGGTGCAGCAGGTGGTCGTAGCGGCGGTCGAGACCGAGGTAGAGCACCACGCCGGAGCAGGCCGGCTCGCGGCCGACGGTGGCGTCGCTGCGACTCGGCGCGCCGGCGAGCTCGCGGTAGGTGCGCACCGCGTCCATGTTCGACACCACGGCGGCGAGCGGCACGAACTCGTGTCGCGACCGCGCTCCGCCCTGTGTGCAGTCGACGCCGACGACCTGTCCGTCCTCGATGCGCAGCCTGTCGACCGAGACGTTGGTACGCACCTCGACCCCGAGCTCGCCGGCGAGCCGCGCCAGCGCCTCGGGCACCGCGCGAGTACCACCCCTCGGGTACCAGACGCCGCCCTCGGTCTGCATGTGCGCGATGCTGCAGAGCACCGCCGGCGACCCGTAAGGAGAAGAGCCGACGTACTGGGTGAAGTGGTCGAGCATCTGCGCCACGCGCTCGTCCGAGACCCGCCTGCGGATCGCGCCGGCGACCGTCGACCCCATGCGCAGCGCGAGCACGTCGCGCAGCGTCGACAGCGAGAAGCTGCCGCGCAGATCGAGGGTGTCGCCGATCCCCTGCACACTCTTCCAGAAGAAGAAGCGCTCGGAGATGTCGTGCAGGCGCTGCGACAGCGCGATGAAGTCGCGGTAGCCGTCGGCGACCTCGGCACTCGAGTACTGACGCAGCGACGCCGCCATCTCGTCGGTGTCCTCGACCAGGTCGAGCACCGAGCCGTCCTCGTAGAAACAGCGCCACTGGGGATCGAGCCGGACCAGGTCGAGCTCGTCCTCGAGCCGCCGACCCGCCTCCTCGAAGACGCGCCGCAGCACTCTCGGCACGGTCAGGATGGTGGGCCCCATGTCGAAGCGGAAGCCGTCGCTCTCGAGCTGCGCGGCCTTGCCGCCGAGCCAGGGGTTCTTCTCGAAGAGCACCACCGAGTGGCCACGTGCCGCAAGGGTGCAGGCCGCGGCCAGACCCCCGAGACCGCTGCCGACGACTCCGATGCGATCGCTCTGTTGACTCATCGCCGGTCTCCTTCCGGGCACAGGCCCGCCTTGGGCTTCGTTGCCTCTCCGCCGCATCACGCCACTTCCTCTTCGCGCAGATCGCCGCCTACCGACTCCGGCGCCGAAGCCACCCTGCGACCGGCGGCGGAGGGGAAACGCATCGCGCCGTCGGCAGCGAACGAACGCACCGTCCGCACCAGGCGCTCGTCGTCGAGCCTGGCTGCCGCAGGCTTCCATGTCGCCTCGAGACCGAGATCCTCGGCGGCGAGACGGGAAGCGATGCGCGCCGACTCGTAGATCACCGGCAGGCCGGAGCCCGGGTGGGTACCGCCGCCCACCAGGTAGACGCCGTCGAGGTCCTCGAAGCGGTTGCGCGGCCGCAGGTGCAGCGACTGCCTGAGGCTGTGGGACAGATTGAACGTGGCGCCGAGGTGGATGCGGTGGTCGGCCTCCCAGTCGGCCGGGGTGATCTGCTTCTCGAAGCGGATGCGGCGCTCGACGTCCTCGACACCGACCGCCTCGAGCTGACGCAGCAGACGAGCCCGGAAGGAGGGCGCTTCCCGACGCCAGTCGATGTTCGGGTGCTGGTGCGAGACCGGAGCCAGCACGTAGAGGGAGGTGCGGCCCTTCGCCGCCATGGTGCGATCGGTGCGGGTGGCGTTCTGGACGTAGAACGAAGGAGTCTCGCTGAGCCGGTGGTGCTGCTCGATGTCGGCCAGGTTGCCCTCGTAGTCCTCGGCCAGGAAGATCGTGTGATGGTCCGGCGGGCCCTGCTCACCGTCGAGGCCGAGGTAGAGCATGTAGGTCGAGCAGGAGTAGCTCTTGCGGTCGAGCTGGCGATCGTTCCAGCGCCGGCGCAGGCCATCGGGCACCAGCCGCTTCATCGCAGCGGCGAAGTCGGCGTTGACGATCAGCGCGTCGCAGGGGATGCGGCCGCGGCGCGTCGCCACAGCGACGGCGCGCCGGCCCTCGAACTCGATCCCTCGCACCTCCTCGTCGAGCCGCACGTCGACGCCGAGGTCACGGGCGACTCCCGCCATCGCCTCGCTCACGGCGCCGCAGCCGCCGACCGGGTGGTAGACGCCGTACTCGTACTCGAGGAAGGAGAGGATGGTGAACAGGCTGGGGCACTGGAAGGGCGACATGCCGAGGTACTTGCTCTGGAACGAGAACGCCAGGCGCACCCGCGGGTCGCTGAAGTGTCGGCGCAGATCGCGCTCGACGCTGCGCAACGGACGGATCAGCGGCAGCAGCTGCAACAGCGGCAGATCCAGCACGTCGCGCAGCCCGTTGAAGGGCCGCTGCAGGATCGGCTTGAAAGCCTCGAACTTGGCGCGGTTGTCGTTCAGGAAACTCTCGAAACCGTCGGCGTCGGCCGGGCACAGCCTGGCGATCTCGCGCCGCACCTGCTCCACTGAGGATCCCAGGCGCAGATCCGCACGGCCCTCGAAGGCGAGCCGGTAGTGGGGGTCGAGGCGCAGCAACTCGACCTCGTCGTCGAGTGAGCGTCCGCAGGCGGCGAAGATCTCGCGCAGGATCTGGGGATAGAGGAAGAAGGTCGGGCCGAGGTCGAAGCGGAAGCCGCCGGGGGCCTCGACCGTCGAGGTGCGGCCACCGACCCTCTGCCGGCGCTCGAGCAACGTCACCCGTGCTCCGGCCGAGGCCAGCAGCATGCTCGCGGCCAGGCCTCCGGGCCCCGCTCCGACGATCACCACCTCGGGGGTCCGCTGCTGCATCGGTCTTCCTCGCCGTCACCAGCTCGCCTCCTGCGGCCGGTGTCCGGTTGTGTTCTGATCGGCGACGGCCGCGCGGCCGTCGTTCTTGGGTCGGTTTCGCCACCCCCTGCACTTCGGATGCGCACGCTGCCTTCACCGACTCGCCGAGCGGTGTCGGTGGATGGATCCCGGCGCTGCGCTCGACCGTGCGGCGACGTCGGCCGAGGTACCCCGTGACGAGCGTTCCGACCCACTGCTGCGCTGGACGACCCAGACCCGTCCGCGCGACCCGGCCGGCGTGTGGCCCGTCGCCCCTCACCGCGGTGCTGCTGGGGACCCTGGCGCTGCTGCTGGAGGCCGGCGCCACCTCACCCGCCGGAGCGCAGCTGGTGAACGAGGAGACCGCGAACCCCGTCGAGCCCGCCTGGCGCCGTGCGGCACGCACCGAGACGCTGCTGCTCAGTGGAACGGGCCCGGCCGACGCGGTGCCCTGGCAGTTCGAGATCGACGCCGGACGACGCGCCGGCGAGGCGGGCGAGCTGCCGGTGCCGTCGCACTGGCAGCAGCACGGCTACGGCAGCTACTTCTACGGCCACCAGGAGGAGGAAGCCGAGAGCGGCACCTACCGCACCCGCTTCAGGGTGCCCGGCGAGTGGGCCGGACGGCGCGTCGAGCTGGTGTTCGGCGGCGTGATGACCGACACCACGGTCCGCATCGACGGCGAGTCGGCTGGACCGACCCACCGCGGCGGCTTCACCGAGTTCCGCTACGACGTCACGCGGCTGGTCCGTCCGGGCGCGACGCAGCAGCTCGAGGTTGTGGTCGACGCACGCTCGTCGGCGGACGATGTGCAGGCCGCCGAGCGCGAGGCCGACTACTGGATCTTCGGCGGCATCTACCGCCCGGTCTGGCTGGAGGCGGCGCCGGCCGAGAACGTGCGCATCTTGGCCGTCGACGCCCGCGGCGACGGAACGCTGCGCGTCGACGTCGAGTGCACGGCCCAAGGCCCGCGTCAGGTGCACGCCGACGTGCTCACCAGGCCGGGCGCCGGATCGCGCTTCGCGCCGTGGCCGATCGGCTCGCTCTTCGGGTCCTGCGGTCCGGGCGAGCGCGTCGCACTGCGCGGCCGGATCGGCGGCGCCCGACCATGGAGTGCCGAGGAGCCTCACCTCTACGACCTGGAGGTCGCGCTCAGGCGCCGCATGGACCCGGACGCTTCACCGCCGGGGATCACCAACCGCGTGCTGCACCTGACCCAGCGCACGATCGGCTTCCGCACCGTCGAGGTGCGTTCCGACGGTCTCTTCGTCAACGGCCGGCGTACGGTGCTGAAGGGCGTCAACCGCCACTCCTTCTGGCCCGAGAGCGGACGCGCCATCGACCCAGGGCGCAACGTCGAGGACGTGAGGCTGCTGCGGGAGCTGAACTTCAACGCCGTGCGCACCGCGCACTCACCTCCGGATCCGGCGTTTCTCGACGCCTGCGACGAGCTCGGGCTCTACGTGCTCGCCGAGCTGCCCGGCTGGCACGACCCGTACGGGCGCGGCAACGGCAGGCGCATCGCGCGCGAGATGCTGCGCCGCGACCAGCACCACCCTTCGATCGTGCTCTGGGCCAACGGCAACGAGGGCGGCTGGAATCGCTCGGTCGACGGCGTCTTCGCCGAGCTCGACATCCAGCGCCGTCCGGTGCTGCACCCGTGGTCGACCTTCGGCGGCTTCGCCACGCAGCACTACCCGAGCTGGCGCGAGCTCGAGCGCCTGCTCGACGACACTCGGCTCGAGCACCGCCTGGCGCGGGCGCGCTTCGGCGAGCTGCCCCTGGTGATGCCGACCGAGATGCTGCATGCGCTCTACGACGGCGGCGGCGCCGCTGGGCTGGATCGCTTCCTGCGCCGCCTCGAGACCAGCGAGCGCTTCGCCGGCCTCTTCCTCTGGTCGCTGTTCGACGAGGGCGTCGTGCGCACCGACCGCGATCCGGCGCGCGACGCCGGCGGGTTGCCGGAAGTCGACACCTTCGGCAACCACGCCGCCGACGGCATCCTCGACGCCTGGCGACGACCGGAGGCCAGCGCTGCGGGCGTGCGCGAGCTGCTCTCCCCGGTGGTGGTGGCCGGCGCCGTCTCGTCACCGCGGGCCGATCGGCCCCAGACTCTGTTGCTGCGGCTGCACAACCGCTTCGAGCAGATCGACCTCCAACGCAGCGAGCTGGCGCTCGAGTGGCTGCGCCTGCCGGCGCCGCTCTCACCGGATCCCCGCATCGAGGTGCTCGCCGCCGAGCGCGTGGCGGCGCCCCAGGCTCTGCCGGGAGAGCACGCCACGCTGCGGCTCACGGCTCCCGGCGATCTCGACGCCGCCATCGACGCGCTGCGGGTCGCCGTCGCGCGCCGCGACCGGCCGGGCGAAGGAGTGGTGAGCGAGACGGTGCTCGGCCTGCGGCCACGGCGTGCCGCAATGCCCCCGCGCGCCGCAGCGGGCGACGCACCGTCGGTCGAGACCGACGAGCAGGGTGGCGTCACGGTACGCGTCGGCGACCTCGCGTTGGAGCTCGACTCGCACGGATCCCTGCTCGGTCTGCGGCGGGGCGGCCGCGACAGCGGTCTGCGCGGCGCGATCCCGATCGGCGTCGGCCGCGACCGCAACGACACGGCCGCCCCAAGCGCTGCGGCGCCAGCCCAGCCCCGGACGGGACGGCTCGGATCCGCCAGCGAGCCCTCCCCCGACCGCGGCGTCACCGTGCGCTTCCGGGACACCCGCGGCCTGGTGCGCTCCTGGTGGGTGCGGCCCGACGGCTGGATCCGGGTGCACGCCTTCACCCCCCTCACCTCGGCGGCGGCAACACCACCCCCCGACGGCCTGCTCTTCGAGCTCGATGCCCTCTGCGACGCCTCGCCGCGATGGCTCGGGCGGGGGCCGCACCGCGTGTGGGGCAACCGCCGCACCGGGGCGCTCGGCGTCTGGGCGCGCCAGTCCACACTGTGCGCAGAGAGCTGGGATCCGCGCGACAGCGCGGCAGGCCTCTACGAGGCCACCTGGATGCGACTGGCGCTGCCGCAGGGCGAGCTCCTGGTGATGCCGGGAGGCGAGGAGCTGATCGGTCTCGGCGCGCCGCGTTTCCCCGACGACGCCCGCCAGGCGCGCGCCGACCTCCCTGGCGGCCTGACGATCCACCGCCGCGCTCCGGAGATCGGCACCAAGTTCCACTCGGCGAACGAGCTCGCACCGCCCGCCTCCGCGACGACGGTGCACCTCAGCGCCTGGCTGCACTTCGAGCCGCACCGGACTCCCGACGACGCGACGGGTGGGGAGGCGGGTCGAAGCGGCGGCCCGCCGGACGGCCGCTGAGCGACCCTCGGCGCCTCGACGGTGGAGATCCGGACGCGGTCGCGAGATAATCGGGGACCGCCTGCGGAACACCTCCGGAGGCCGTCCGAGACGCCGACGCCATGAAGACCGACTCCGCCGACAGCCAGTCCCCCGGCAGCGACCGCCGCATCACCAGGCGGCTGATCCAGCGCCTGCCGAAGACCGACCTGCACGTGCACCTCGACGGCTCGCTGCGCCTGGGGACCCTGATCGAGCTCGCCGGCGAGCGCGGCATCGAGCTGCCCTCGGGCACGCAGGACGGCCTGCTCGAGCTGGTCTTCAAGGAGCGCTACCGCGATCTCCCGGAGTACCTGCACGGCTTCCGCTACACCTGCGCGGTGATGACCGACGGCGAGGCGCTCGAGCGCATCGCCTACGAGCTGGCCGAGGACAGCCTCGCGGAAGGCGTGCGCTACCTCGAGGTGCGCTTCGCGCCGCAGCTGCACGTGCGGCCCGGCTTCGACGTCGGCCAGGTGCTGCAGGCCGTGGAGCGGGGTCTCGAGCGAGCGAGGCGCGAGCACGAGCAGAGCGAGTCGGTCCGAATGCACGGCGAGCCGCCGCTGCGCTACGGGATCATCGCCTGCGCCATGCGTATGTTCACCGAGGGTTTCGCGCCCTACTACCGAGACCTGCTCGGTGTGCTCCGCGCCTGGCCGAAGTCGGAGGTCCACGGCGTCGCCTCGCTGTCGCTGGCGCGCTCGGTGGTCGACGCCCGGGACCGGCTCGGCGTGCCGGTGGTCGGCTTCGACCTCGCCGGCGCCGAGGCAGGCAACCCTGCCTCCGACCACGTCGAGGCGTTCCAGTTCGCACACTCGAACTTCCTCAAGAAGACGGTGCACGCCGGAGAGGCCTACGGGCCGGAGAGCATCTTCCAGGCGATCACCCTGCTGCACGCCGACCGCATCGGACACGGCACCCACATCTACTCGACCCACCAGGTACAGGCCGACGACCCGACCCGCTACGTCGACCAGCTGTCGCAGTACATCTCCGACCGCCGCATCACGCTCGAGGTCTGCATCACCTCGAACATGCAGACGATGCCCGAGCTGTCCAGCGTCACCGACCATCCCTTCGGGAGGATGATGCGCGATCGGCTGTCGGTGGCCCTGTGCACCGACAACCGCCTCGTCTCGCGCACCACCGTCACCGACGAGATCGCCAAGGCCGTCGAGGCCTTCGACCTCACCGCCGGTGAGCTGCGCAACCTGGCGATCTACGGCTTCAAGCGCAGCTTCTACCCCGGCAGCTATCGCGAGAAGCGCACCTACGTGCGCCAGGTCATCGACTTCTACGATCGGGTGATCGCCGAGGAGTCGGAGATCGCCGTCGACACAGCGGAAATCCTCTGAGGTCGACCGGCGCCCACGGGTCCTCAGGGCAGCCGTTGCCAGGACCCCTGCTCGAACAGCAGGCGGACCCTGGGATCGAGCCGCACCTCGACGACCTCGCCGGCGGGCGCGGCGATCACGATCTCACTGCGGCGACGAGCCGGCACCGTCAGCCGGTTGGCCTCGCCCGCGGCGAAGGGGGCATCCTCGACCTCAGGTCGAGACACGATCACGGCGACCTCGAGCGGCAGCTGGCGCAGAGCGCCGTCCTGGGTCTGCTCGATCACCAACTGCACGCCTCCCGGCGTCGGCCGCCAACCTCCCTCCAGCCGCGGCAGGCCCGGCGTCTCGAGCCAGCTGCGCATCTCGGACTCGATCCCTCGCCCGCCGTCGGTCAGCAGGTCGGTCCGCTCACGCGCCCAACGCACCGCGGCGAAGAAGTCGGCGGTGGTCGCGTTGCCGTGGCGATGCACCTCGAGATAGCCACGCAAGGCCTCCGAGAAGGCCACGTCGCCGATCCGCTCGCGCAGCATGTGCAGGATCCAGGCGCCCTTCTGGTAGGTGTGGGCGCCGAGCAGGCCGGCGAGATCCTCGCCGACCGCGGCCGGCCGCACGGTGGCCGACGGGTGCTCGTGCGCGGCCGCCACGACGCGGTCGCGCGCTGATCGCATGACCTCGCGGAACGCCTCCACGCCGCGGGTCCGCTCGACGAAGAGTGCCGTCAGGTAGGTCGCGAAACCCTCGCTGAGCCAGACGTCGTTCCACTCCGCCTCGCTCACCGCGTCGCCGAACCACTGGTGGGCGATCTCGTGCGCCACCAGGCGCTCGACGCGTTCCGGGTCACCGTGCAGCGCCGATTCGCGATAGAAGATCGCCCCGGCGTTCTCCATGCCGCCGTAGCGGGTGGTCGACTGCACGTTGGCGAGCTTGGCGTAGGGGAAGGGACCGAGCATCTCGACCATCTCCGCCAACACCCGAGGCGCCACCGCCAGGGCCGACAGCGCCCTTTCGTCGCCGGAGTAGACCCAGCTCGAGATCGCCACCGGGACCTCGCCGGATGGCTCGCGGCGCACCTGGAAGCGGGCGACGCCGAGCGTCGCGACCTTGGTCGCCAGCGGCGCGCGGGTGCGCCAGCGGGTGCGCCATCGAGCTGCGGGCAAGGGACGCTCTTCGATCAGCTCGCCAACCGCCACCGAGCGATAGGCATCGGGCACTTCTACGTCGAAGGTGAACAGTGCCTTGTCGGAGGGGTGATCGACCGAGGGGATCCAGTGGCGGGCGCGGTTCGGCCAGTTGTCGGCGAAGGCCACCGGCTCGCCGGCGTCGTTGCGGCCGAGCAGCAGACCGTCGCGCGGCACCCCGGCGGCGACGACACGAACCCGTCCCGAGCCTCCGGCGGCCTGCTCGGCGCCGAGATCGATCGTCAGCACGTCGCTGCTGTGCTCGAAACGGGTCGCGATCCATTCTCCGTCGACCGAGATCTCCACCGAGGTGACGCTCAGCCCGGCCGGCGCGTCCTTGGCGCCCTCCTCACGGGGCGATGCGAAGTCGAGGCGCAGCTGGCGCAGAGTCCGTCGCCACAGCAGGTCGACGACCGCGACGATCTCGACGCTGTCGAGGCCGGCGGAGAAGTCCACCTCGAGGTGGTAGGAGTGCACGTCGACCGCGGCGGCGGAGGCGCTGGTGCCGACCGGTGCGGACTGTGAGGAGAGGCCGAGGAGCGGCGCGCAGGCCAGCAGCGCCAACGCGATCGCGAACACGAGCGCGACCTTCGTCGCGGCCGCTTCGGACTCGGCGGGGCACGGCGGCTCGATCTCCGGCGCGATCCGGCATCTCCCTTGCGCTACGCTCCAGCGAGCCCCTGGCGAAGAGAGTCCTCGACCCGAACGGCGATCGCCGCGCCGCCACACCCCGGGCGTCGCAGCCGGAACGGCGTCCGAGCGCTTCCACCGAGCCGGACGCCGGGGCCCGCCCGACCGCCCCAACCCCATGGAAACACTCGGCTGCCTCGCCGGTCTGGTCACCGTCACGGCCCTCCTGGCGGTCTTCGTCTGGCTGCTCACGAGGGCGCTCGCAGTGGGGCGTCTCGAGTCGCGGCTGGCACGGCTCGAGGCCGAAGTGCTGGAGCTCCGGGTCGCCCGCGTGACCGCTCCGGACGAGTCGCCACGCTCCACCGAAGAGGCTAGCACCGCGGCGATCGGGGAATCTCCACCGTCGGCTCCGGTCGACGAGCCCTTCGAGACCACCCCTCCGTCACTCGACACGAGCGCTGCGGCCGCTGCGCCGGAAGCGGGCGCCGCGGCTCCGAGCGCCGGAGCGGCCGCAGCCCAGCCGCGGGCAGCCACCGAGGCCGCGGACGCCGTCGGCGACACGAGCGCTGCGGCCCCGCCGCCCAGCGACGCCCCGCCGAGCACCGCGGAGCCAGTGCCTCGTCGTCCCAGGATCGACTGGGAACAGTGGATCGGCGTGCGCGGCGCCGCGCTGGTCGGCGGTATCGCACTCGCCCTGGCGGGGATCTACCTGGTGCGGATCGGCATCGAGCAGGGCCTGGTCTCGCCGGCGGTGCGGGTGGCCGCTGGTCTCGTCTCCGGCGTGCTGCTGGTGGCCGCTGGCGAGGCGCTGCGTCGGCGTGCAGGAGGCTTCCCCTACGCCGCCAACGCGCTCGCCGGGGCCGGCCTCGTCTGCCTCTTCGCCGCCACCTGGGCGGCGCGCAACCTCTACCAGATGATCGGCGACGCCACCGCGGCGCTGCTCTTCGTGCTCTGCACCGTCTGCGGCGGAGCGCTGTCGCTGCGCCACCGCTCGCGGGTGATCGCGCTGCTCGGTCTGCTCGGCGGTTTCGCGACCCCGTTGATGACCGGCGCCGAGAGCGATCGCCCGGTACAGCTCTTCGTCTACCTGGCAGCGCTCAACGCCGCCTGCCTGTGGATCGCGGCGCGCCGCGGCTGGGCCTTCCTGCCGCCAATCGGGCTGGTCGCGACACTCCTGTACCAGCTCGCCTGGATCGTCGCCGGAGACGGCGTGGCCGACGTCGGTCTGGCGCTGTCGCTGCTGCTGCTGATCGCCGCTGTCTTCTTCATCGCCGGCCTGCTGCGACGACGGGGCGAGGAGTCCGGGGCTGCCAGAACCGGCGCTGCGGCCGGCGTGCAGCTCGGAGCGCTGCTCTCGCCGCTCCTGTTCGGCCTCTACTTCGCCCTGCAGGCCGATCTCGATCGCTCCGCCACACCCCTCGCGGTCGTCCTGCTGCTGCTCGGAGCCGCCTCCCTGATCGCGGCACGGGCCCATCGCCTCGAGGCGTTGGCGCCGGCCGCGAGCGCCGCCACCCTCGGGATCGGTCTGGCGATGCTTCTCCGCCTGCCGAGCGCGACCTCGCTGTCATTCGCCGGCGGCTGGAGGAGTTGGGCGATCGTCGGCGTGGCACTGCTGCTACCGCTGCCGCACGTCTTGCTGGGCCTGCGGCGCAGGCGGTCGGGACGCGAAAGCGGACTCGAGAGCCGGAGCGGCGCCCTGCTCGCGGCCGGCTTGCTGCTGCTCGCCGCGTTGGCGGTTTGGATCCGTGCCGACCTCGCCTTCCTGGCCGTGCTCGCCGGCGCCACCGCGCTCTGCGGCGGACTGCTGCGTCTGTCGCGGCAGAGGCCTCTCCTCGGGCCAGTCGCCGGCGCCGCTCTGGGAGCGCTGCTGGCGGGTGGCCTGGTGCGTTCCCCGGTCAGCGACGCCGAGCGGCCGCTGGTGGCCGCCTGCGGCCTGGCGCTCGCCGTCGCGCTCTGCGCCTGGGCGTTACGGCGTCCACTCGATACGGCCGGGGGCGAGGAGCCCGGAGCGGGATCCCGCCGCTTCCCGTTGACTCTCACCGTTCCCCTGACCGTCACCGCATGCGCGGTCGCGCAGGTGCTGGCGTTGGGACCGACGCGCGGACTGCAGCCGCTCTTCACGCTCGGTCTCGCCAGCGCGATCACCCTCACCGCCGCTCTCGCCGCCACGTGGGCGGGAGCGGTCTGGCTCTGGATCGCTGCCGTCGTCGCCAACGCAGCAACGCACTGGTTCACCTCTGCGATACCGGGGCAGTCCGTGCTCGAGCTGGTGAGCCTGGCCGTGACGGTGACGGTGTGGACGATGTGGCCGCTCTTCGCGCCACGGGGCAAGGGGTCTACGGGGCTCGGCGAGCGGCTGGCGGCGACGCGTTTCGCGGCGTTCGTGCCCTGGTTGTGGATGCCGCCGATGCTGGCCCACTGGCGTTGGCTCCTCGACTGGCCGGCGCCGGCGACGGTGCCCCTCTTCCTCGGCGCCGTCTGCAGCCTGGCAATGGCACGAACCGCTCGCCGCGCCGACGCCCCTTGGCGCAGCGACGCCCTGGCCTGGTACGCGGCCTCGGCCCTCTCTCTGGTGGCGCTGGCGATCCCGCTGCAGCTGGACCGCGAGTGGATCACCGTCGGCTGGGCGCTGCAGGCCGCGGCGGTGCTGATGATCTGGGCCCGCATCGATCATGCCGGCCTCAAGGTCTTCGCCGCGGCGCTGGCCGCCGCGGCCTTCGCTCGCCTGGTGCTCAACCCCGCGGTGCTCGACTACCACGCGCCGCGCGCACCGTTCGGACTGCCGGTGGTCAACTGGCTGCTCTACACGTATCTGGTGCCGGTGGCGGCGTTCCTCTACGCCCGCCGACTGCTGCTTCCGCGAGAGGTCGAGCGGCTGCGCGACTGGGAGAGTCCGCTCGCTTCCAACGCCGGACGGCGGCGCGCCTGGCTCGCCGCCGCGCTCGGCGGCGCGGCGGTGGTGATGGTCTTCGTCTGGATCAACCTGACGACCTTCGACGCTTTCGCCGCCGGCCGCGGGCTCGAGATCGAGCTCGAGCGTGAACCACTGCGCGACGTCACCTTGAGCTGCCTGTGGGCCGCATACGGCCTCGCTCTGCTGGTGATCGGCCTGATGCGCAGGGGACGTGCCCTGCGTTGGGCGTCCCTGGCGGTGCTCCTCGCGGCACTCGCCAAGGTCTTCTTCTACGACCTCGGGGAACTCCGTGGTCTGTTCCGGGTGTTCTCACTGCTCGGTGTGGCTGCGGCGCTGATCCTGGTCTCGCTCCTCTACCAGCGCTTCGTCTTCAAGCGTGACGACGGCGGGCGGAGTGGCGCCCGGGGGAGCGACGCCACGGATGGAGGCGCGGCGAGATCGAGCGGCGATTCGAGAGGTGACGGATGACCCAGGCGGTGTGCGACCGAGCCAGTCAACCGACGATCGCTCTCCTCCGCTGGGTGGGCACGTCAGCCCTGATCGGTGGTTTCGTCCTCTCGCCTGGGGGAGCCGCCGGACAGAGCGACGCCGGCGACCTGCGAGCGCTCTTCACCCACACCGCTCGCATCGAGCCGGGCGCGGCAGGCGAGAGCGTCGCCAGCGGCTCGATGGTGCGGCTGCAGTTGACCCCGGAGGTCCTGGCGGTCGCTGCCCCCGACCTGGCCGACCTGCGGCTGCTCGCGAACGAAACACAGGTCCCCTTCGTGATCGACGGCCGTCGACGGCAGGTCGAACTGGCGACGCGCTATCCGGCCCGGCTGCTGGCGTTCGAGAACCGGCGCACCGAGCCGGGCACCGGCGAGGGGCCCGATGCGGCGCGCAACGTCGAGACGATGGTGATCGAATCGCCGCCGCCGGGCGACGACGACGGCTGGCTGCTGGTCGCCCGCGTCGACACCAGGCGCTTCGCCCGCACGGTGCGGGTCTTCGCGCGAGCGGAGCCTGGAGCGGGCGTCGAGGAGTCCGTCGCCGACCGCCAGATAGGTTCGGGATCGTTGTTCCGCCTGCAGGATCCGATCCGCGAGTCGCTCTCCCTGGCGGTCTCGGATCCGGGGGCGGCCGATGTGCGCATCCGCCTCGAGGGACCGGGCGAGGAGCTGGCGCCGAGCTGGTTCTGGGAGCGGCGCGCCCCGCTCGCCGATCCGGCCTCGACGCGGCGCATCCCGCTGCGGCGCCTGCCCGGGACGGAGGCCCGCTTCCAGCGCCCTGCCGCCCTGCTTCCGGAGGCCCTGGTGCTGCGCAGCGACACGGCCCTGGTGCGCTCCCTCTTCCGTCTCTGGGACGTCCAGCTCGACGGCACCCGCTCGCTGCTCGCCGAAGGCACGCTCTTCCGCGCCGGCGAGATCGGCGAGGAGACGATCGTGCCACTGCACCATCGCACACCGCGCGGCGCCGAGCTGGAGCTCGAGCTCGAGTCGGGCGAGATCCCCTTCTCGCTCGAGCTCGAGGCGGTCGTTCGCCCGCCCAGCGTGCTCTTCCCGTGGCCGCAGGCGGCCGACTCGCTCGAGCTCCTGGTCGGCGGCAACCGGGCGCGCGCGCCGAGCGGGGGGCTCGCCGAGCTCTCGCAGCGCCTGCAGCGCGATCCTGCGGGGGCCCTCGGCGACCAGTTCGGTGGAGCCGAGGCCGAGGTGACGGCGCTGCTCATCGAGGAGCTGCCGTCGGCCGAGCTGCGTGAGCTGCGGCGCAACCCCCGCTTCGAGGACCGCCCCCAGCTGGAACCGCTGCTGCGCCCGGGGTCTGAGGTCGATCCGTCCCGCTTCAGCCATCGCCGATTGCTGACGATCGTGAACTCCCCCGACGGCCTCAGCGAGCTGAGCCTCGGCCCCGGCGACCTCAGCGTGCTGCGGGATGACCTCGGCGACCTGCGACTGATCGACGAATCGCGCCGCCAGTGGCCGTATCGGATCTGGCGCGACGACGAAGAGCAGCGCCAGCCGATCGAGCCGCGCGTGGAGAACAGCGACGCGACGACCACCTACGCCCTCGACTCACCGTGGAGCCCGCTGCCCACCGTCGGCGTCGAGCTACGCACCGACCAGCCCTTCTTCGACCGCCCGGCGCGCGTCGTCGGGCGCCGGGGCGGCGAGGAGGTGGCCCTGGTGGACACCCGTCTGCAGCGTCTGGTCTCGGGTGGTGCACCGATCACCCTGCGCTGGCCGCGTAGCCGAGCCACCTCGCTGGCCCTGGTGGTGGAGAACGGCGACGACGCCCCGATCGAGTTCACCGGGGTCCGCCTGCTGGTGCCCCAGCCGACGCTGCAGATCATCGCCCCGGGCGGAGACTACGAGCTGCTCCTCGGCGAGCCGGAGCTCGAGGCGCCGACCTACGAGGCACTGAGGGCGCGACTCCTGCTGCTGCAGAACCTGCGCGCCGGTGAGGCCTCCGCCGCGGCGCTCGAGGACAACCCCGCCTACCAGCCGACCCGTCGACTGGTCGGCGCGCTGTCGCGCCCCGAGTCGTGGATCTGGCTCGCCGTGGTCTTCGCCGTGGTCGGCCTCGCCGCGCTGACCCTGCGCACCCTGGCCGGCGCCGGACCTCGCCTCGAAGAATGATGCGCCTCTCCCGAAGGTCGATCCTCGGGCCCTGAGGCCTCGCGGCGCTCGCGCAGGCGCTGCAACGCTTCGGCGGCCGCCGCGTATCCTCCGGCAGATCCCACGATCGCCGCTCCCAACCGCTGGCTCCGCCACGAGCACACTGCCGTTCCGTCAAGGAGAACCCCATGCTCTCGCTCCTCGAGGACCTCCGCTTCGGCTGGCGCGCGCTGCGCAAGCGGCCAGTGTTCGCGTTGACCGCGATCTCCGCGCTCGCCCTCGGCATCGGCGCCAACACCGCCATCTTCTCGGTGCTCGAGTCGCTGCTGCTACGACCGCTTCCGTACGAGGACCCCGAGCAGCTGGTCATGGTCTACCTCGACAACCAGATGCAGGGTTGGCCCCTCGACCTGACCTCGTACCCGAACTACGAGGCGTGGCGCGACGGCGCCGAATCGCTGCAGGATCTCGCGGCCTTCACCCGCGGCAGCTTCTCGCTGACCGGCGACGGCGACCCCGAGAGACTTCAGGGGGCGAGCGTCGGAGGGAGCTTCTTCTCGCTGCTCGGCACACTGCCGCTGCACGGTCGGTGGATCGGCCCTGCGGAGGACGTGCCGGGCGCCGACGCCGTCGCGGTGCTGTCCCACGACCTGTTCGAGCGGCGCTTCGGCGGCGACGACTCGATCCTCGGCCAGCAGATCCAGCTCGACGGCCAGGCACGCACCGTCATCGGCGTGATGCCGCCGCGGTTCGAGTTCCCCAAAGGGGTCAAGGACTTCACCCCGTCGGTCGATCTCTGGGTGCCGATGGCGCCGAGCGAGGCGACCAGGGCCAATCGAGGCGGCCTCTGGTTGTGGACGGTGGGACGGATGACGCCTGGCGGCAAGCTCGACACGCTACAAGCGGAGCTCGGCCGCGTCGCGGCCAATCTGGCCCAGGAGTTCCCCGACTTCAACCGCCGCTTCGGGGTGACCGTCGTCGGCCTGCACGAGCATCTGGTCGGCGGAGTGCGCACCGGCGTCTGGATGCTCATGGGCGCGGTCGGCTTCGTCCTGCTGGTGGCGATCGCCAACGTCGCCAACCTGCTGCTGGCTCGCGCCGCCGATCGCGAACGCGAGATCGCCGTGCGCGCCGCGATGGGCGCGAGTCGCGGCCGTGTGGTGCGCCAGATGCTCACCGAGTCGGTGCTGCTGTCGCTCTTCGGCGGGCTCGCCGGAGTCGCCGTCGGCTTCGCCGCACTCCGCCTGCTGACCCAGATCGCGCCGAGCGAGATCCCGCTCGAGGGCCTGAGGCTGTCGCCGGTCTCACTGATCTTCACCGTCGGGGTCTCTCTGCTCGCAGGCCTCTTGTTCGGCGCCTTTCCGGCTCTCGCGATGTCCGGCGCACGCTTCGGCTCGGCACTCAAGGAGGGAGGCCGGGGGCAGCAGGGCGGAGTGCGCGGTCGCCGGATGCGTTCGGCCCTGGTCATCGCCGAGCTCGCACTGGCCACGGTGCTGCTCGCCGGAGCCGGCCTGATGATCCGCAGCCTGATGCGCCTCGACGCCACCGATCCGGGCTTCGGCCACCGCGACGCGTTGACCTTCGGTCTGACGCTGCCACGCAGCTCGTACGGAGAGTCGGAGCAGGTGGTCGGCTTCTACCGCGATCTGGTCGAGCGTCTCGCGGCGCTGCCGGGCGTCGACGCTGCGACCGCGACGACGGGCGTGCTGCTCACCGAGTTCCCTCGCTCGACCACCTTCCGTATCGAGGGGCGTCCGGAACCGACCGACGAGGAGCGTATCGAGGTGACGATCGACGCGGTGATGCCGGGCTACTTCGGCACCTTCGGCGTGCCGGTGCTGGGTGGTCGCGAGTTCGACGGCAGCGAGCGCCTCGACGGACCGACCCAGGTGGTCATCAACCAGGCCTTCGCCGATCGCTTCTTCGCCGACCAGGATCCTGTCGGGCGGCGCTTCACCTACGGCACCGAGATCGCCGAGGACACCGACTGGATGACCATCGTGGGCGTGGTGGCGAACACCAAACGCAACGGCTTCGAGCGTGAGCAGCGGATCGAGAGCTACCTGCCACACGAGCAGTTCCGCTCGCGCCGCATGACCGTGCTGCTGCGCACCGATCTGGGGCTCGACGCTCTCGCTCCCGGAGTCCGCAAGGCAGTCTGGTCGCTCGATGCCGATCTGCCGATCACCGACCTCGAAATGCTCGAGAGTCGCCTCGCTGCGGAGCGCAGCGACCGCCGCTTCTACACCCTGCTGCTCGGCGCCTTCTCGGGCGTGGCGTTGGCGCTGGCGATGATCGGGATCTACGGGGTGCTGTCCTATCTCGTGGCGCAGACCGTGCCCGAGATCGGTGTGCGGGTCGCCTTCGGGGCTTCTCGATTGCAGGTGGTCGGGCACGTCCTGCGACGCGGCCTGATGCTCGCCGGCAGCGGGATCCTGCTGGGACTGCTCGCGGCGCTCGGCCTGTCGGGACTCCTCGACAGCCTGCTCTACGGCATCTCGGGAACCGATCCGTTGACCTACCTGGCCCTGGCCGGCGTGCTCCTGGCGATCGCTCTGGCCGCCTGCGCGGCGCCGGCTCGGCGGGCGACTCGCATCGACCCGGTGACCGCCCTGCGCCACGAGTGATCCGGTCGCCCTTCCAGGGCTCCAACGGATCGGGCCGTCCCGGGCTCTGAGCGGCGGTCAGAGGTCCATGACGGCCTCGACGTCGGGATCGAGCCGCCGCTGAGGAAGCAGGAAGGAGAGGCCGAAGAAGAGGGTCAGTGAGACGAGCAGCGCCAAGGCCCCAGCGTCGAATCCCCAGGGCAGCGCGATGCCCCAGAACTTGATCCCGAAGTTGATCACCAGGCTCGCGGCGATCGCCACGTTCGCAGCCGTGGCGTGGGCACGTTTCCAGTTGAACCCGATCGCCACCGCGGGCACCAGCGCCGCGGCGAACGTCCCCCAACCGAAGGCTCCGAGCAGCGCCACCAGCTCGCCGGAGCGCAGCGCGAGAACCGAGGCCAGGGCCGCGATCACCACCGTCGCGATGCGCGCCCAGAGCAGCTCCGGCAGCAGTGACTTGCCGCGCACGGCACGCGGGATGTCGTGCACCACCGCTGCGGCACCGATGTTCAGGAAGCTGTCGGCGGTGGACATGATGGCCGCAAAGAGCCCGGCGAAGACCACTCCGGCGAGCAGCGGGTGGGCATAGCCCTGGAGGAACTGAGGGGCGGCCGCATCGGAGATCTCGAGGGTGGGGTGGGTGCCTTGGATGACGAGCGCCCGGATCGCCAGTCCGATGCTGATCCACAGCAGCGCCGACACCGAGTAGGCGGCGATCGAGACCGGCAGGATGTGTTTCGCGTCCGAGAGGCGCCGAGTCATCATCATCTTGGTGATGATGTGGGGCTGACCGGCGAGCCCTAGGGCGAAGACGAAATACCAGGACAACGAGCCGACCATGCCCAGGGTGCCCCACGGGCCGATCGACTCGGGATCGTCGGCGAGCAGCAGCCGCGTCATCCCCGAGAAGCCGCCGTCGACCGCGGACATGGCGGCGAAGAAGACCAGCACCGCGGCGACCATCATCACGAACCCCTGTACCAGGTCTGTGTACACCGACGCGATGATCCCTCCGGTGACGCAGTAGAAGACCAGCACGGCGCTCGACATGGCGACGCAGGCCTCGATCCCGATCGGGCCGAACGATCTCTGCAGGATGTCCTGCAGCACCGTCGCCATGGCGAGGATCTGGGTGGCCAGGTAGCCCATCACGCCGAGCAGGATGGCCAGCGCCGTGAGGAAGCGCGCCGGCTCGCTGCGGTAGCGCGCCGCCACCGCGTCGGGCAGCGAGATCGATTCGCGCAGCTCGGCGAACAGCCGCAGGCGCTTGGCGAGCAGGTGGAAGGCGATCAGGAAGCCCATCGAAGAGCACACCACCATCCACAGTGAGCTGGTCCCCATGCGGTAGACCAGTCCCGGACCGCCGACGAAGCCGAAACCGCTCAGGGTGCTGGAGAAGACCGCGAGGCCGGTGACGAGGATGCCCAGATCGCGGCCGGCCATGAAGAAGTCGCGCGCCGAGTGGGTGCGCCGCATCGCCCACAGGCCGACCGCGACACAGAGCAGCAGGTACAGGCCGACGCAGACCAGGACGATGGTGTTGCGCTGCGCTTCCACGGACGGTCCCGTTCAGATCGGACTTCAGCTCTGTTCGGCGCTCTGAGCCGACTCGCGGGCCGCGGTCTCGTCGGCCTGCCGTGCTGCCGCGACGAGCTCGGCGAAGCGCGCCTGTTCCCAATCGCCGTAGACCCAGTCGTCGAAGCGCCAGACGTAGAGCGCGACCAGGGCCAGTGGTGTCCACCAGACTCCGTAGAGCATCCATGCCGTGGCCGGCGGGAAACCGAGTACGGTCGGGACGTCGGCGCCTGCCACGGCCTGGCCGCGGTAGGAGACGAAGAGGAGAACGAAGGCCAGGGCCAGCAACGCCAGTGCTCCGGCCACCGGCAGGTAGCGGGGAAAGACTCGCTCGTGGTCGCCGCGGCGCAGGCCGAGAAGCAGCAGCCCACCGAAGAAGGTGACCTGCAGCAGGGCAAAGGCCAGGCCAGCGCCGAGGATGGGCAGGCTGCGACTGGCGGCGTCGCCACCGAGCGCCATCGCCGGGTGATCCGGATGAGCGACACCCTGGGCGTGCACCGGCTGCTCCTGCAGCGACAGGTAGCCGAACAGCGCCGCGAGCAGGACGAGAACGAGAAAGAGGAGGTGTTCGAGCTTCAAGAAATCGCGAAGGTGGCGGTGTTGCGAAGGTCGTGACGCGGTGCTCCGCCTGTCGAGCCGGCTTCACACGCGGCGCTGGGGCGGGTCGCGCAGGCGCGGGGGTCGGCCCGGGGGCCGGGGCGACGCGCGGTCGCTCCGGGATCCCGGTCGGCAGCCGCTCTGGGGCAACGGGGAATCCGGCCGAGCTTTGGCCAGTGCCGGGATCCTGTCAAGGTGGAGGGCAGCGACCGGAGTACGATCTGTGGGCGACAGACCTCGACGTGCGACTCTCGCGCCCGCGACCTTCAGCGATTCTGTGCGTGCTGTCCGATGACCAGACGAAGCCGCAGTGACTGCGAGCGCCGGATCGAGCCGAGCCAGCTCACTCTGGCGTTGTCCCCGACTCACACCACGACGCCGCTCGGCAGCGGGCCGTCGAGTCTGCGGCAGCGACTGCAATCGAGAGTCGACTTCGAGATCGGCTCGTGGGTGTGGACGTGTAACCGCTCCACCTTCCTCTCCTGCCGGCCGGTCGCCGGTCCTGCAGCGAGGCGTTGGGCGGTGCGCATCGACCGCTGCTTCGAGGGCGCCGGCGACGAGGTGGTGGCGGCCCTCGCCGACTACCTGAACGGCCGCTCGAGCCGCAGCCAGCGCCTGGCGGCGCTCGCCACGCTGCGCGCGGAGTTCTCCTCGCGCCCTGCGCCGGCGATCGAGGTCCCCAGTGGCTCGGTGAGGAGCCCGCCTCGCAGCCGGGCCGTGGCGGCAGCAGGCAGGCACCACGACCTTCAGCGGCTACTTGAGGTGGTTCGGCGACACCGGGTCTTCGCCGGTCACCGGATCGACGACGTGCACGCCCTCTGGGGCCGTTGGGGGCCGAAGGGCGCGGCGGCGCGGCGGCAGAGAACCGTTCAACTCGGCAGCTTCGTCGATGCACAGCGGCTGATCCGGGTCCACCCCGTGCTCGATCACCGTGAGGTGCCCGAGGCCGTGGTGCGCTCGGTGCTCTTCCACGAGCTGCTGCACGCGATCGTGCCCGCTGAGCGACGGGGATCGAGGCGCCAGGTGCACACGGCCAGGTTCCGTGTGCTCGAACGCCTCGATCCGGACGGCCGCGCCGCAGAGCGGTGGATCGGCCGATCGCTCTTCCCGCTGCTGCGTCGCGGTGCGCGGTCCGGGCACCGCTGACGCCCGCTGACGTCGGTCCGGCGGCCGGGGGTCTGCCGCCTCCCCCGGCGACGTGGGCTCACGAGGCGGCGGCGCGCTCCTGCCCGGGCTTCGCCATCGACTGCGGCGCCAGGATCATGACCATCTGACGGCCTTCGAGACCCGACCGGCTCTCGACGATGGCGATGTGGGAGAGCTCCTGCGTCACCTTGTCGAGGATCTGCACGCCCAGCTCGGGGCGGCGCAGCTGCCGGTAGCGGAAGAAGATGGTCACCTTGACCTTCTTGCCTTCCTTGAGGAAGCGCTCGGCGCGCTTGGTCTTGATGTCGAAGTCGTGGTCGTCGATCGTGGGGCGGTACTTGACCTCCTTGACCTCGATCGTCGTGGCCTTCTTCTTCGACTCCTTGGCCTTCTTGTCGCGCTCGAACTTGACCTTGCCCCAGTCCATGATCTTGACGACCGGGGGATCGGCGTTGGCACCGACCTCTACGAGGTCGAGACCGGCCTCCTGGGCGCGAGAGCGGGCTTCTTCGATCGGTACGACTCCTACCTGTTCTCCCTCGGCACCGATGAGCCGTACGGGACTCTTGCGGATCCGGTGGTTGATGCGAGGCTCGTTCTCGTGCCTCCTGTCCGGAAATCCTCTGCGTGGGCGACGAATGTCAGTTTCTCCTTTGGAGCGTTCGTGGGTCAGGGCCCTGGCACACGGCGTGCCTCGGTCCCGAAGACGATGCGGTGGGCAGCTGGGATCCCGGGGCTGTCGCCCGGAAGAGTTGAGGCTGCGGAGACAGGAGAGCCTCCCAGATCGCCTCGGACAAATCAAGATGCCGACGCTCGGTGCGCCCTCTCACGCGTGACTGTCCCACAGCACGTCGTCGCCGCCATCGGACCTGTTCTGCCTGCGCGACGCGACGAAGAGGCAGTCCGAGAGACGGTTGAGGTAGCGCACGATCTGCGGGTTGATCGACACCTCGGCGGCCAGTCGCAGCACGTCGCGCTCCGCGCGCCGGCAGACGCTGCGAGCGCAGTGCAGCTGAGCGGCGACGCGGGAGCCCCCCGGGAGGATGAAGTTCTGCAGCGGCTCGAGCTCCTCCTGCCAGGAGTCCATGGCGCGCTCCAGCGCCAGCACGTGAGCCTCGTCGATCGTCGGCACCGGCATGCGGCCCTTGTCCTCGTCGGGCACGCAGAGATCCGATCCGAGGTGGAAGAGCTCGTTCTGCACCTGCTGAAGGACACGACGGACTTCGAGCTCGCAGGCCGGATCGGCGAGGGCGACACCGAGGTGCGAATTGAGCTCGTCCACCGAGCCGAACGCCTCGATCCGCTTCGAGGTCTTGGCGACCCGCTCGCCGGTGGCCAGCGAAGTCTCGCCGTCGTCCCCGGTGCGGGTGTAGACCTTGGTGATGCGGGGCAAGAGAGGGTCTTCGGGAGGAACGTGCGGACCGGCCGGCCCCGGAGCCGAAACGGCGGGAGCTCGGATGGAGCCGCCGGGAAGCCGGTGGAAAAGTGAGCGACGAGCGGGTCAGAAGCTGTCCTTGATCGCTCCTTCGACCGGGCTCGTGGCGCCTTCGACGTAGGCTCCACCGGTGAGCTCGTAGCTCTCCTCGGCGCGCTCGCGCAGGGTCTCGAGGGCGTCGGTGAAGTTCTCCGGGCTCATCTCCTCGTCGCAGAACGAGCAGCAGCTCTCCCAGGTGTAGCCGTGGCCGTCGACGCGCTTGCGACCACCGGGCGTCACCTCGTCGGTGATCGGGCACCAGATGGTCGACATCGCGTTCATGAAGTTCAGCACCCAGAGCTCGCGCTCGTGCTGGTCGACGTACTTCGCCGGGTCGGCGAGGAAGGTCTCCCGTGAGCCGGCTTCGCTGGCCCGGTAGTCGACGCCGTCGTGGGACCAGGTCTCGCCGTCGGCAGCGGAGGGCACCAGGTGCACCGGGCAGAGATCTGTGCTCTCCAGGGTCCTGGGGATCTTGACTTTGGCCAGATCGACGGCGTCGGGGGGGAGCTGAGCCGGAGCGAGAACCGGTGCGCCCACCACGCAGAGGGCCGCCAGCGCGGCGGCAAGAGGGCCAAGTCGGGGTCTGTTCGTGGCGCGTCGCATCGTCGAGAGCAGCCTTCCTGTTGAGGGACCTGTCGGCACCAGGTTCGAGCCCGCCCGCCGAACGCCTCCACTCCATGTGGGTGCCGGTCGCCGGCGGCGATGAGTCCTTGAGTATAGCCGCCCTCTCGGGTTCGCTGGTGGCATCGCTGGTGGCATCGCCGCTTCGATGTTCTCCGCCTCGTCGGAGTGCGCGGTGGGGCGTGGGCTGCGTTGCGGCGCCACCCTTGCGTAGACTCCTGGGATGCGAACCGCCTCGTGCGCACGGGTTGGAGGCTCCCGGATGCCGGGAGTCGGTCGTGGCACCGGCGGCGCGGCTGCGCGGGCGGCGCTTGGCCTCGCCCTGCTTCTCCTGCTCATCTCCGCTGCCGTCGGCGCCGTCGAAGACGGCGACCCCTGGTTGCGTTCTGTCGAGCCGATCGTCCTCGGCGATGAGCGAGCGCTCTATCTCAGTCTCGGTCAGGAGTACCAGCGCAGCGCCTTCCGGCGGCAGTTCTGGCGGGTGAGGGATCCCTATCCCCAGACCGGGCGCAACGAGTTCCGCGAACGCTACGAAGAGCGGCTCGGTATCGCCGAGAGCCGATTCGGTGGGCTGGCGGACGATCGCTCGCGAATCCTGCTGACCCACGGTGAGCCCAATCGCGTCGTCGAGGTGCGGTGCACGACCAGCCGCACTCCCGCAGTGATCTGGGTCTACCGCGACAGCGAGCTGGTCGACTTCGGTTTCGTCCTCGTCTTCCTGCGCGGCGGCAACGGCAGCGGTCCTGCCCGCATCTGGCATCCCAACGCCGGCGGCTCTTTGTCCCAGAGTCTGCGCTCGGCGCGCTCCTGCATCAACGGTGCGGTGCTCGAGGACGTCGAGCGCCAGATTGTCGCCGCGGGTCCGGGCTATCTGGCGCGACTCGATCGAATCCTGCTCAAGCCGAGACCGCGCAACGGTGAGTGGGTCGCCGCGTTCCGAGCCGAGTCGACGGATGTCGAGCCGGACGCGCCTCGCCTGCCGGCCGGTCTTGCGGTGGACTACCTCGGGCGCCACGGACAGAGGACGGCGGTTCAGGTTGTGGTCGAGGTCGCGGCCGAGGAGGCGGAGGTGGGAGACTTCGCCGGACATCGCTCCTACGACTTCCTGCTGGTCGGCGAGATCGTCCAGGGCGACGACCGTTTCGAGAGCTTCCGCTACAAGTTCGGCTTCACCGAGGGTCAGGCCCAGTTGCCCCTCGTCTTCCAGCGTTTCCTGCGTCCGGGTGAGCACAACCTGGTGGTTCGGGTCGAGGATCTCAACTCCGGCCGCCTCTTCCGCAGCGAGAGGCTGCTGGAGGTGCCGGAGCTGGAATCGGAGTGGCAGCCGAGGGCCGAGACGTCGATGGAGACCCGCCGTCTGCTGCGCGAAGCCAGCCTGGCGATGATCTCGGACCAGCCGCGGATCACCGTGGTCCCGCCGCACGACGGACTGCTCACCGGCTTCGTTCGCTTTGCGACCGTCACGGCGGGACCCGGCATCGAGCGGGTGGCCTTCTCACTCGACGGCGGCCCGCCGATGGTACGCAACCGTCCACCCTTCGAGGTCGAGCTCGATCTCGGGCCCTTCCCTCGCGTGCGGCGGGTGCGAGCCGACGCGCTGGACGCGGCGGGTGGTGTGCTCGCCTCGCACGAGATCGAGCTGAACGCCGGCCGACAGCGGTTCTCAGCCCGCCTCCTGAGCCCACGCCCGGGACAGAAGGCTGTGGACAGTGTGCGCGCCGAGGTCGGCCTGACGATCCCCGACGGAGGCGTCGTCGAGCGGGTCGATCTGTTCGTCAACCAGCAGCTGCAGGCTTCGCTGTACCAGGAGCCCTGGGCGCAGCCTCTGCGCCTGGACCCGCCCGGTGCCCTCGCCTACGTCCGCGCCGTTGCCTACCTGAGCGACGGCAACCGGGCCGAGGACCTGGTCTTCCTGAACGCGCCGGGCGAGCTCGAGGAGGTGGACATACAGTTCGTCGAGCTCTACGTCTCGGTGCTGCAGCGCGACGGCAGCTTCGCGCGAGGGCTCGGCGCAGACGACTTCGAGGTACGCGAGGGCGGTGTCGAGCAGAGGCTCGAACGCTTCGACCTGGTCGACGACCTGCCGATCCACGTCGCTGTGGTGCTCGACAACTCCGCCTCGATGCGCGGCGCCCTCGAGGAGGCTCGCCGAGCCGTGCTCTCCTTCTTCAGCGAGGCTCTGACGCCGCAGGACCGGGCAGCGGTCATCACCTTCAATCGGTTCCCGAACCTCGTGGTTCCCCTGACCAACGACCTCAGGCGGCTCGGCGGTGGGCTGGCCGGGCTCTCCGCCGAGGGGCAGACCTCGCTCTACGACAGCGTCGTGTTCGGGCTCTACTACCTGTCCGGTGTGAGCGGTCAGCGCGCGATCCTGCTGCTTTCCGACGGGCGCGACGAGACCAGCGAGTTCAGCTTCGAGCGCACGCTGGAGTACGCGCGGCGTGCCGGCGTCACGATCTACACCATCGGCCTCGGACTGCCTGACGGCAAGGCGCGGGGTCGGCTGGTGGCCCTGGCTCGCGAGACCGGCGGCACGAGTCACTTCATCGGCGGCGTCGGCGAGCTGGAAGCCATCTACCGCCAGATCCAGGTCGACCTGCGAGCCCAGTACCTGCTCGCCTACCAGTCCTCGGACACGTCTCGGAGCGACTCCTTCCGCCCGGTCGCGGTCTCGGTGCGGGGGATTCCCGACAGTCGCGTGCGCACGATGTCAGGCTACTACCCCTGAGCACCCTGAGGATCGGCAGCGGAAACGGTTCGGGAACCGAACTGCCGCTGCCGCCGGCGCGCCTCGCCCTCTCCCGGAGGGCTCGGTCGCTCGGCTCAGCCCTGCTTCGAGGCGGCGTCAAGCCGTCAGACCGACTCCGCCGTCGACCAGCAGT